>Ga0082212_10000358_pt1 | contig 66742 bp, 55 predicted proteins | sample TergutNt197P3_FD_71548 | JGI IMG/M metagenome (GOLD analysis project Ga0082212, IMG submission 71548) | Neocapritermes taracua P3 segment gut microbial communities from Petit-Saut dam, French Guiana - Nt197 P3 | ecosystem: Host-associated > Arthropoda: Insects > Digestive system > Gut ... | reverse complement strand
CAACTCCTCGGTGGTCGCTTCCATTGCCACGGCCGCGGAGGAACAGAGCTCCACCTCGGAAGAGATCAACCACGCCATTGAGGAAATCAACACTATTGTCAAGGATACCGCCAGTGGCATGGTACAGGCTTCAGCCGCCGTGCAGGAACTGTCCAAGATGGCGCAGGAGTTGAACGCTGTCATGGCCGAGTTGCGCTCGTAAAGTACGCTTAACCAACGGGCGGCGGTAAAGACTGTTGTTTCCGCCGCCCGGACTATTGACTTTTATTTTTAGATCAGCTATTCTGACATTTAATGATTTACGCAGACATAGCGGCAAAGGGCTATTCCAGAAGCTTGCGGGACTCCCAGCTTCTGGACTTTCTTTTTTTACCGCGTGGAAAATACACAGGAAGGACACACAGCATGGACAGCATTCCCATTTCAGAACAAGGATTCGAACGCGTCAGGCAGGAGCTCGAACGTCTGAAAAGTGAACGGCCGGAGATAATTCAAGCCATCAAAGACGCTCGTGAGGAAGGAGACCTGAGTGAAAACGCAGGTTATGACGCCGCCCGTGAACGTCAGGGGATGCTGGAAGCAAAAATCACCTTTATTGAGTCGCGCATGCCCCTTTTCAACGTGGTCGACCCGGCCAGACTGGGTGGAGACAAAATTATTTTCGGGGCCACTGTGCTTCTGAACGACCTGGATACGGACCAGGAACGCCAATATACCCTGGTAGGCCCTGACGAAACCGACTTCATTCCCAAGGATAAGAATGCCATATCCGTGTTTTCTCCCGTGGGCCGCGCTCTTTTGGGCAAGGAAGCGGGCGACGAGGTTACGGTTGATGCTCCGCGGGGAAAAATTCATTATGAGGTTATTACGGTCAGTTTCAACGGAGCGTTCATAGACGGATGATCCGGCGCTTTTTTATACCGGGCCTCCCCGGCGTAAGACTCTCTCTTTTCCAGAGAGAGTCTTTTTTTTCTTGCCTCAACTCCTGGAGAGAGGTATTCTCAAAGATAGTGTAAAATCATTACTTAAATTTCGGACGCCTGAAAGAACGCTCTTTCCGGCGTGCGGCAGCACAGGAGAAATATCATGGCACAACGGTATGAAGTGTATAAATGCGAAACCTGCGGTAACCTCATCGAAGTGTTGTACGGCGGCGAGGGTACCCTCGTTTGCTGCGACAAGCCCATGAAGCTGATGAAAGAAGGCACCGTTGACGCGGCCAAAGAAAAGCATGTTCCGGTTATCGAAAAAACCGCCAACGGCTACAAGGTCAAAGTCGGCGCGGTTCCGCATCCCATGGAGGCAACGCACTGGATTCAGTGGATTGAGCTTGTGGCTGACGGCGTTTCCTACACCCGCTTCCTGGAGCCGGGAAATGCCCCTGAAGCGGAATTCTGCATTGCCGACGCCAAAAATGTCACGGCCCGCGAATATTGCAATCTGCACGGCCACTGGAAAGCTTAGAATACAAAGCCCCTCAAGCTATCACGCCACCAAACTCAACGGAGAGAACTATGGATCGGTATGTCTGCAAACTCTGCGGCTATGTGTATGACCCCAAGGAAGGCGACCTTGACAGCGGCATCAAGCCCGGCACGAAATTCGAAGACATTCCCGCGGACTGGGTTTGCCCTGTGTGCGGCGCGGGCAAGGGAGACTTCGAAAAAGAATAGCGTCGCCGACCTTGGCAGTGCTTTTCCCCCCACGGCTCTCTCCGGTTTCGTAATTCGCGGCGCCAGGAGAGGGCCTTTCCGTGCGCCATTATCCGGCCTTGTCCGCTTGAGAATATTACTATAGCATTTCACGCTGTGTTGAGGCAAAAGAGGCGGAATAGCTGCTTATAACGAGGGTTATTTATATGCAAGCACTGGAAATCAAAAAAGATATCTACTGGGTTGGCGCCGTTGACTACGCCAGCCGCGACTTTCACGGGTACTCGCTGTGTCCCCAGGGAACCACGTACAACACCTATGTGGCGCTGGACGAAAAAAATGTCCTTTTTGACACGGTGAAGCACGGCTTTTCCGAGGTCATGCTGCAACGTCTGTCCAACGTTATTGCCCCCGAGAAAATCGACTATCTTGTGGTCAACCATGTCGAACTGGACCACGCCGGAGCCCTTCCCCACATCATCAAGATCTGCAAACCCGAGGCGGTCTTCTGCTCGCCCATGGGTCAGAAGGCCATTGAAGCGCATTTCAAGGGCTGGGCGGACTGGCCGCTCAGGGTGGTCAAAACAGGGGACAGCATTTCCATCGGCAAACGGAGCGTTCACTTTGTGGAAACGCGCATGCTGCATTGGCCGGACAGCATGTTTTCCTATATTCCCGAGGAGAAGCTCCTGATCAGCAATGACGCTTTCGGCCAGAACATTGCCTCTTCCGAGCGCTTTGCCGACGAAATCAACCGCGAAGTGCTTGAGCACGCCATGACCGAGTACTATTATAATATTGTGCTCCCCTATTCCCAGCAGGTGCTGAAAACGCTGGCTCTGGCCGAGGAGCTCAAACTCGACATCGACATGATCGCTCCTGACCACGGACTTATTTTTCGCGGCAAGGACGATGTGCGCTACGCCCTGGAAACCTACAGGCGCTTTGCCGAGCAAAAGCCGCAAAAGCGCGCGCTCATTGTGTATGACACCATGTGGCACAGCACGGAAAAAATGGCCTACGCCATTGCCGAGGGGTTGAACCAGGAAGGCGTGCCCGTTCGGATCATGGACATGAAAAATAACCACCACAGCGCGGTCATGACCGAATTGGCGCGTTGCGGCCTGGTGGTGGCCGGTTCCCCGACGCATAACAATACTATTCTGCCTTACATGGCCGCCATGCTGACCTATATGAAAGGGCTACGCCCGCAAAACCGCATCGGCGGCGCCTTCGGCTCTTTCGGCTGGTCCGGGGAGTGCTTGAAAATTCTCACGGAACACCTGGAGGGCATGGGCTTCGAGCTTCCGGTGGAACCCGTCAAGGTCAAATATGTTCCTGGTGAGGATGCGCTTGAACAGTGCACGGAAATGGGCAGGGCCCTGGCCCTCGCTCTGAAGACGAAATGCGGCGGGTAACGCTGCCGCACGAAAAAATGCCAGCCGCATAGTAGGCGGCATTGCGGTATGAAATGCGAGCACAGCCCCTAGGGGCTGTGCTCGCCTGTCTATGTCAATGAATTTCGAAGTAATTACCGAGATGTTTCTTGCATTTCTTTTTTATCTGGCCAATTTCTTTTGAAAAGTCAGCGATATTCCGATATGAATGTACTTTATTTGAAATCCCGGCAATAGACAGACTCGCAATTGGAAAAGTCTCTGTTACTCCATTTCTATTTTTAGATACGATATAGCCATTTTTAATATCTTCATCGCGATACAATGATAAGACTTGTGATGAAAATTCATTTATTACATATTCGCAATAATCTTCTCCTTCGTGATAATCACAAATGACAATAAAATCGTCACCTCCTATATGTCCTATAAATTCATTTTTTATTGCGCATTTTTTTAAAATATCCGCAATAAGCGCGAGCATCATATCTCCATTTTGGAAGCCGTATGCATCGTTATATGCCTTGAAATTGTCGATATCATAGTATGTGATGCAATAGGGATGACTTCTGAAAATACGGCTCAGTATTTCTCTTTCAATCAAAAGATTGCCGGGTAGGCCTGTCAATGGATTGGAATGTATAGCGATATCCATTTCTATCTTGGTGCAAGCATCAAGCAGGTCTTTTATCGTTACAGTGCCTGAATATTTCCCTTCATGCTCAACCACAATAGGATTATACAACTGGTTGAAGGGTCTTTGCATAGCAAGCCTTGATACTTGATCAACAGGCATATCATAATTTACTTTTAAAAAATTAGGATTTGTTATTTGTAAAATTTGTTTATTAGAGTGAAGATTGAATCCATATCTACCTCCAAGAACTTCGCTGAGTGCTGTTTTTGTCATAAATCCAATGGCGATATTCTCTTCAATAATCGTGAATTCAGTTATAGTTGGGTTAAGTCGCATTGCTTCATAAATACTCTCTGTTTTTTCATCAGAAGAAAAGCAATACCCAGGCTTTGATAAATTTCCTATTATGGGATATACTGAACTTCTCATTTTTTCATTATACTTCTTTTTGTGGTACTTATTGATCATTTCAATTTTTTCTGGAGCGATATCTACAAATGATTTTTGTGGAATTCCCAAAAAATATCCTTGCCCAAAATCAACATTGAACTTTATCAATGTTTCCAATTCTTTTTCTGATTCAATCCCTTCGGCAACCAATTTAATATTTGCATTTTTACAAAAATCAATCATTGATTTACATAATAATTGCTTTATTTCATCTTTATCTATATTCCTGACAAGGTTCATATCAAGCTTGATAATATCCGGCTTGACAGATGATAATGTATTTAATCCAGAATATCCTGCCCCAACATCGTCTATGGCTATTCCATAATTTTGATTTTTGTAATGCCTGATTGAATTTAAAAACGCGCTGCTATCTATTACAGCAACACGTTCTGTAATTTCAAATATTACATTGCGAAAATCAAGACCATATTCATTCAAGCGACTTTTTGTAAATCCATTTTTGAATCCTTCGTCATGAATTATATTTGGATTTACATTAAGAAACAATTTTTTCCCGCAATCCATATGAATAGCACCTTCTAATGCTTTCTCCCTGCATAATGTTTCAAGTTCCCAGGCTTTATTTATTTTATCAGCAGTTCTGAACATCTGCTCGATATTCATTTTGAGATTATCATCGGATATTCTGCTGAGTGCTTCAAAACCAAAAATTTTGCCATCACTTAATGATACAATAGGCTGATACACTGATTTTATGTGCTTGCCTTCCAAAATTTTATAAAGAGTTTCTGAATACGTTTGTTCAACCACCCTCTCCGCAATCGTAATATTCCTCATAAAAGTATCCCCCTCAATGGTATATGGCGTCTGCCGATAGCAGATTGATGCGATTTACTATAAATTTTCGCTATGCCATTTGGATGGCGATCATATGGCGAAATGCGGGCAGTACGAACTCCATTCCAACTGATGCCGGGCATAGCTTGATATGCGCTCCGCCTTTTCCTGTGGCTGAAACAACTGGCCGATTGAACAATTTGAGCTTTTATACGGATCGACAACTTGACAGTTTTTCCTCTCTGGACTATGTACACCTGCTCGGTCGCGATTATTCACGGCCGGGTGATTCTATAGCCATGATTACAGTGTTTGCCTTTTGTCCCCGGCAAGCGCTTTAGGCAAAAGCGGGACGCGCATTTTCATCCAATGTTGTTATTTTTGACATTCAGTATACCGGAGGAGCATAATGCCCACGATTAACCAACTCATTCGCAAAGAGCGAAAGGCCATCCTGAAGCGCAAGAAGACTCCCGCGCTGCAGGCTTGCCCGCAACGGCGCGGCGTGTGCACTCGCGTGTATACAACCACGCCCAAAAAGCCCAACTCGGCCTTGCGTAAGGTCGCCCGCGTGCGCCTTACCAACGGCATGGAAGTGACCGCCTACATCCCGGGCGAAGGCCACAACCTGCAAGAACACTCCGTGGTCATGATCCGCGGCGGCCGCGTCAAAGACCTTCCCGGCGTGCGCTACCACATTGTGCGCGGTACTCTTGACACCGCCGGTGTCAACGATCGCCGCAAGAGCCGTTCCAAATACGGCGCCAAGCGGCCCAAATAAGGCCCGGAATTTTAAGGAGAGTAATAATGCCGCGTAAAGGTCCCATTCCCAAGAGAGAAGTCCTGCCCGATCCTATCTATAACAGCCGCCTGGCCGCCAAGTTCATCAATCGCCTGATGTACAGCGGCAAAAAGGGTGTGGCTGAGAAAATTTTTTACGCCTCCCTGGCTCAGCTTGGTGAAAAAACCAGCGACGAACCCCTGCGCGCCTTTGAAAAGGCCCTGGAAAACGTCAAGCCGCATCTGGAAGTAAAGGCACGCCGCGTAGGCGGCGCCACCTACCAGGTGCCCATGGAAGTGCGCCCGGATCGCCAGGTCTCTCTTTCCATCCGCTGGCTCATCAATTACGCCCGCGCGCGCGGCGAAAAGAGCATGGTCAGCAAACTGACCGCGGAACTGTTGGATGCCTATAACAGCCGCGGCGGCGCTGTGAAAAAGCGTGAAGATACCCACCGTATGGCCGAAGCGAACAAAGCTTTCGCGCACTATCGCTGGTAGTCCCGCCTTTGCAGTTACTTCTTCCACGCAGCCGCCAGACAGGATATACTTCCGTCAGCGGCTGCGTAAATCGTTCTTTTGCCGCGTAAAATACCGGAGTATACACAGTGTCCAGACAAACCCCTCTCACAGAGCAAAGAAACTTCGGCATCATGGCTCACATCGACGCCGGAAAAACAACTACCACCGAACGCATTCTTTTCTATACCGGCGTGTCGCACAAGATTGGGGAAACCCATGAAGGCGAAGCCACCATGGACTGGATGGCGCAGGAACAGGAGCGCGGCATCACCATCACCTCCGCCGCCACCACCTGTTTCTGGAAAGGCCATCGCCTGAATATCATTGATACCCCAGGCCACGTCGACTTTACCATGGAAGTGGAGCGCTCCCTGCGCGTGCTCGACGGCGCCGTGGCCGTGTTCGATGCCGTGGCCGGCGTTGAGCCGCAGTCGGAAACCGTGTGGCGCCAGGCCAACCGTTACAACGTCCCGCGCGTTTGTTTCGTGAATAAAATGGACCGCATCGGCGCCAACTACAACCGGTGTCTGGATATGATCCGCGACCGCTTGAAGGCCAAGCCCATTTCCCTGCAGATTCCCATCGGCAGTGAAGATAAATTTGAAGGCGTGGTTGACCTGATCCGGGGCAAGGCCATTGTGTTCGACAAGGCCAGCAAGGGCGCCGAATTCAGCGAAATCGACGTTCCGGCCGAGCTCCAGGATGAATATGAACTGCAGCGCGGCATTCTGCTTGACGCGGTGGCCGAGGAAGACGAAGTCCTGCTCGAAAAGTACCTGAGCGGCGAAGTCCTGACCGAAGATGAGATCGACTCCTGTATCCGCAAGGCCACCATCGCCCAGAACATCGTGCCGGTGCTCTGTGGTTCCGCCTTCCGCAACATGGGCGTGCAGCCCCTGCTGGACGCGGTTATCGCCTATCTGCCCTCGCCGCTCGATATTGAGCAGATGGATGGCGTGGACCCGGATGACGAGAACAAAAAAATCATCTGTCATGCCGACGATAAAGAGCCCTTGGCCGGTCTGGTGTTCAAGCTTTTTTCCGACCCCTACATCGGCCATCTTTCCTTTTTCCGCATTTATTCCGGCACCATTGAGTCCGGCCAGACCGTGTTCAACGCCAATACCGGTAAAAAAGAGCGCATCGGGCGTCTTTTGCAAATGCACGCCAACAAGCGTGAAGAAATCAAGTGGGCCGGAGCCGGAGACATCGTGGCCATCGTGGGCTTGAAACAGGTCTCCACCGGCGACACCATCTGCGACCCCAGCCGTCCGGTATGCCTGGAATCCCTGGATATCCCCGAGCCGGTCATTGAAGTGGCCATTGAACCCAAAACCAAGGCCGACCGCGACGCCCTGTCCGCCGCTCTGAGCAAGCTGGCCAAGGAAGATCCTTCGTTCCGGGTCAAAGGCGACGAGGAAACCGGCCAAACCCTGATCGCGGGCATGGGCGAACTGCACCTGGAAATCATCGTGGACCGCCTGACCCGCGAGTTCAGCGTCAACGCCAACGTGGGCAAGCCCCAGGTGGCCTACCGGGAAACCATCTCCAAGGCTTCCAAGGCCGACGTCAAGCATGCCAAGCAATCCGGCGGCCGCGGCCAGTACGGTCATGTAGTCATCGAGATCGAGCCGAACCCGGAAAAGGGATACGAGTTCGTCAACAGCATCACTGGCGGCGTCATTCCCAAGGAATACATCGCGCCTGTGGACAAAGGCATTCAGGACGCTCTGAAGAGCGGCGTGCTGGCCGGTTTCCCCACCGTGGACGTGAAGGTCAATCTGATCTTCGGTTCCTACCACGATGTGGACTCATCGGAACAGGCCTTCTACGTGGCCGGTTCCATGGCCATCAAGGAAGCCCTGGGCAAGGCCGGGCCGATTATCCTTGAGCCGATCATGGATGTTGAAGTTGTCACCCCGGACGATTACGTGGGCGAAGTCATGGGCGACCTGAACAGCCGCCGCGGTCGCGTGCAGAGCATGGAGGCCCGCGTGGGTTCCCAGAGCGTGCGCGCCCAGGTGCCGCTTTCTGAAATGTTCGGCTATGCCACGGACCTGCGTTCCAAAACCCAGGGCCGGGCCAACTTCACCATGCAGTTCCACCACTATGAGCGCGTTCCTCAGCAACTGGCCGAGGAAATCGTGAAGAAAAAGTCATAGCAGCGGAGTATTTCGCCGCTTGATCCATACGTGAAAACGCCGTCTCTTGCGAGGCGGCGTTTTTTTACGGAGGAAAATCATGGACCCCGGATATGTATACTGGGCGGGAATACTGCTTTTTTTCGCTCTTGGCCTTGGCCTGTTGATCCGCGCACGAGCCCTGGGCAAACGGCTGGTCTGGCTGTATCTGTTGCTGAGCGCGGCCGTGTGCGGCTATGTCGAACTCAGGACGTTGACCCGCTTTCTTCCGGCGGTTTTCCGGGACACGGCCGATGTGTGCCTGCTGCTGCCGGTTCCCACGTTGGCCGCGGCAATCTTCCTGTTGCCGCTCAATACCGTAGTGAACAGACTCCCGGAGCGCTGGACCAGGCAACGCGTATCGGTCCCGGAAATACTCGGAGTTGCCTTGGCCGGGCAGTTCCTGTTCCGGCTGCTGTTCCGTCTGGCTGTGTCTCTGTATGTCCTGTTTTCGTCGTAGTTCTCAGGTAGCGCCTCAGTTTGGCGTGATACTTCGTCAGGCTTGCTTTGTGCTCCGGGGCAGGACCATAAGAGTCCAGCCCCTTCGCCCAAAGCCGCGCCTTCCTCGTCTGACACCAAACTGAGGCGCTACCCCAGCTATTACAACCCCTTGCCCATCATCCTGAGCAAACGCGCCAGTTGATTGGTAAAACCGGCCTCGTTGTCGTACCAGACGATCAACTTGAGCATGCGGCGATTGATCACATTGGTACAGGCCGCATCCACAACACCGCCATAGGTGCTGCCGATAAAATCGCAAGAGACCAAAGGCTCCTCGGTATAGCCCATATAGCCGTACATGGCGCCCGCGGCAGCGGCTTTGAGTTCCAGGTTGACCTCTTCAATGCTGGTATCCCGTTCCAGTTCACAGGTGAGGTCCACCAACGAAACATTGGGGGTAGGCACACGGATGGCCATGCCGTCGAGTTTGCCGCGCAACTCGGGAATAACCAAAGCCAGAGCCTTGGCCGCGCCCGTGGTGGTGGGGATCATGGATACGGCGGCTGCTCTGGCCCGCCTCCAATCCTTGTGCGAACCGTCCAGGATGCGTTGGCTCATGGTATATGAATGCACCGTGGTCATCATGCCGTGACGGATACCGAACTTTTCATGCAGGACCTTGGCGGGCGGAGCAAGGCAGTTGGTGGTACAGGAGGCGTTGGACACCACATGGTGCGCCTCGGGCTTGTAATCCCGATGGTTGACGCCCATGACCACGGTAATATCCACATTGCTGCCCGGAGCGCTGATAATGGATTTTTTGGCCCCGCGCTCAATGTGCTTGGCAAGACCCGCGCCGTCCTTCAAAGTGCCTGTGGTTTCCACCACCATATCCACCCCGAGATCTCCCCAAATCCATTCACCCGTGCCCTTGCGCGTAACCTCCACCTGCCTGCCGTTAACCAGAAATCCCTTGTCATTGGGCTCCACCGTGCCGTTAAAGGTACGGTGCACGGAATCATAATGGAAAAGATGGGCGAGAGAAGGGTTGTCCGCCCGTGCGTTAACCGCGACAATGGAAAGTTCCGGATCATCAGCGAGCAGACGCAGCAGGTAGCGTCCGATACGGCCAAAACCGTTAAGCCCAATTCGCACAGGCATGAAAGTCCTCCTGAAAAAAAGTGGATATGGAAAAGATATTGCGGTCAAAACGCACTGGGGCAACGTTTCCCCAGGACCGCTCCAGACGGCGCACTATAATAATCCGCAAACCTTCCCGTGGCAAGACCATAATGGACTTGACCCCAAAGCGCTTAGGCCATACTTCTGGAAATTGGAACGGACATATACCCTGGTAAGGAAAATGCATGCGTCTTATATTGTTTCTCCTGTTTCCCGCGCTTGAACTCTACCTGCTGGTCAAAGTGGGCGGCATTATCGGAGCTCTGAACATGGTGCTCTGGGTCTTTGCCTCCGCCGTGATCGGCATGTGGGCCGTGCGCGCCCAGGGACAAAGCGCCATGCTCAAGGCCAGGGCCGAAATGAACGCGGGGAGAGTGCCGCAGACCTCCTTTCTGGACGGGCTGCTCCTTTTCTTTGGCGGCATCCTGCTGATCCTGCCCGGCCTGATTACCGACGCCGTGGGCCTTCTTCTGCTGATCCCTCCTGTGCGGCGCTGGGCAGCCCCGCGCCTGGCCGCGTATCTCACGGCCCGGCAGGCGTCCGCTACCGGCGGGGGCACACGAATTTTCTTTTTCCAAAGCAACGGCTTTCCGGGCGCGTCTTCCGTCGATCCTTTCATGCGTTCCAGCCCGGACAACGCTATTTTCCATGAATCGCCCCCGGATAATGAGCAGCCGCCCCGCCAGGCAACCATCATCGAAAGCACGGCCATTGAAATCAAGCCGTTGTCTCCGGACAAACCGGACGAGCCTGAGGAAGAAAACAAGGACTGATGCCGCTTGTCCTCGAGCACGGGTAAAACCCGCCCTTTCGCGACCCTCTCGCCATTACGCGGCCGCAGGCAGTCCGCGGCGCGAGATACTGCCGGCGCGGCGCGCACCAGGAGCGGCGCCAGCGTCGCCTTGCTCAAGCCTTTGCGCTTCGGGGGCCTGCGCAAACGTCCGGCCGTGCCTTATTTCTGGCGTTCGCTTTCCTTCTCTCTTGCCGGGAGCGGCCAGGTGCCCGAAGGCCGTCTCAATGACTGGATTCTGGTGCTCACGGCCAAAAAAATTTCCCACCGCTACTTCCCCTCGGGCCGCTTTCCCCGCCTGTATGTTCCGCCCATGCAGGAAGGAGCGGCATTGCATGAAATCCGCGCTTTTGAAGCGGAACGCCCGCTTCCCATATTCATGCCTCCGGCCAGAGACAACATCGGCGGCGTGCTCTTTTTCCTCCTTATGCTGCTCTGCTGGCACGCTCTGCGTTGGAACTGGTTCGGCATCACCCTGCCCTCGCCCCCTTTTCCCGGCAATGCGCAGGCCTGGGCCTCGGCCTTTGGTATGGACATGTACCGCTTCCGCACTCTGCATGAACTGTGGCGCGCCATAACCGCCCTGACCCTGCATGCGGATGATGCGCACCTGTTCAGCAATCTGGGGTTCGGCCTGCTCTTTCTCATTCCTTTATGCCGCAGGGCCGGACTGGGGCTTGGCATAGCCCTGACCCTGCTTGCGGGTATCTTCGGCAATGCCTGCAATTCGCTGTTCAAAGAGGCCAATGTGATCAGCATCGGTTTTTCCACTGCCCTGTTCGGCGCGGTCGGCGCGCTCTGCGCCCTGACAGCGGCGGATATTTTCCGCCATATGCGGCGCTTTGCCCATCTGCCCCAAGCTGCCGGCGTCTCCCTGTCCAGCCTGGCCCGCCGCCTGTTTTTACCCGTGGCTGCCGGGCTGGCCCTGCTCGGCCTGCTCGGAGGCGGCGGCGAGGCAAAAACCGATTATTCGGCGCATATTCTGGGATTTTTTTGCGGGGTGGTGACAACCCTGGCCGCGCTACCCCTGGAAAGCCGCATCTTTGCCCTGGCTCCGATCCGTCAGCAGCGCGTACAGGCTTCGCTGCTGCTGGGCGCTTTCAGCCTGCTCGCATCCGCCTGGGTTTACGCCCTATGGCTGCGTTGAGCGGCACAGCCTGGACCCGCTGTTTTGTTCTCCCGCAATTTGTATTTACCCTATTGCTTTGCTTGACGTTTAAGATTATTATCAACCCATGGAGCTGCTTGATCAACTAGAACGCCAGGTTGGCGCGCTTTTATCCAGAGTTGAAGCTCTGGCCGCTGAAAATGCCGTCCTGAAAACAGGGCGGGAACAGGAATTGTTCTCTCTTCAGGAAGAGAACCGCGTCCTGCGGCAGGGGCTGGAACTGGAACAAAGCAGAAATTCCAATGCCCTGGCGCGTATTGAAACTCTTGTGGAGCGGCTCAGGGAACAAGCGGATCAAGAGTGAACTCATGCATAGTCATACCCTTGAAGTTCTGGGGCTTGAGCTTTCTTTCAAAGCGGAGGCCGACCCCAGACGGATTGAGCGGGCTCGCGACCTGCTTGATGAACGGTATGGCCGATTGGCGCGGCACGGTGGACTGTTGAGCAAAGAGAAGCTGCTCGCGTTTCTTGCCCTTTCTCTCGCGGATGATGTTCTGCTGATGCAGGAAGAGCGGGGAAGTACAGACAAGCGACTGCGGGAACTTCTGGGCAATATAGAAAAAGTCGCGGGCTGAAATCCCGCACCGGTTTACCCTGGAGTGCGCGTGACGGTTGCCGTCGCTGGCCTCACAAGCATAACATAAGGGAATTGCCGATGCTCCGGTGTGCATGCCCGGCCCCCGCAAGGGAGCGACCGGGAAGCCTGAAGGGTCATCCAATCTTCCCGCCGTAGGCAAATAAGGTCCTGCGGGAGGGCAGCCGCACGGCTCCTCCGGGGTGTCCCACACTTCTTCTTCCCATGCAGCAGCGCTGACAGCATGCTGCTGCAAGCCCTGCTTTTCACCGCCGAGCCACAGCGCTCCGCCGGGAAAGGCGGGTTTTTTTGCGTGTAAAGGCGTTTTTATAAACGGTGAACGCCTTTGCCGAAGCGGGCCGGAAAGTCAATCGAGTCCTTAAAAAAGGGGACTCTTGTCTGCACCCTGCCCGTCCTCTCTACCGGGGTCGTGCCCGTAACCATATCGAGGTTTACATGTCTCCCATTATTCTGCTTTACGCCGCCGGAGCTCTTGTGGTCGGAGCCCTGCTCGGCTTTTTTATTTCCCGCGCCGTCGGTTCAAAACGCATGAAAGACGCCGGGGAGTTGGCCAAAAGAATTATTGAGGAAGCACGTAAGGAAGCCCAAGCCCAAAAAAAGGAAATTCTCCTCCAGGGCAAGGATGAAGTGCTCGAGGCAAAACGCCTCATGGAACAGGAACTGAAGGAAAAAGAACGCGAAATCAAGAGCAAGGACAAAAAACTCGAGGAGCACAGCGAGAAGCTCGAAGAAAAGCTTGAAAATGCCCGTAAAAAGGAACAGGAGTTCCTGCTGGTGGAAAAGGAGTTTTCCCGCAAGGAAAAGGAACTGGACGATCTGCATGAAGTCTTGCAGCAGCGATTATCGGAACAGGAAGAGCGCTTGCAGGAAGTCGCGGGCCTGACAGCCGAAGAAGCCAAATTGCGTCTCTTTGCCGATATTGAAGCCCAGACCCGCCATGAAGCGGCCAAAATGATGCGCCTTATTGAAACCGAAGCCCGGGAAATGGCGGACAGAAAGGCCAAGGAAGTTCTGGCCACTGCCATTCAGCGGTATGCCGGGGACTATGTGGCCGAGCAGACCGTCACCACGGTAACTCTGCCCAGCGAGGATATGAAAGGCCGCATTATCGGACGCGAAGGCCGCAACATACGCGCCCTTGAGGCAGCCACAGGCGTTGACCTGATCATTGACGATACTCCGGAAACCGTCATTCTCTCCGCTTACAGCCCCCTGCGTCGCCAGGTAGCCAAAATGGCCCTGGAGCGCCTCATTCAGGATGGACGTATTCATCCCGCCCGCATCGAAGACATTGTTGCCAAGGTGGAGCAGGAACTCGAAGTGCATGTGCGTGAGGTGGGCGAGCAAGCCACTTTTGACGCGGGCGTACACGGCATCCACCCCGACATTGTGCGTCTGCTTGGGCAGCTCAAATTCCGTACCAGCTTCTCCCAGAACGTTTTGCAGCACTCCCTTGAAGTCGCTTCACTGTGCGGGATCATGGCCGCCGAACTGAACCTGGACATTAAAAAAGCCAAGCGCGCCGGGCTGCTGCACGACTTGGGCAAGGCCCTGGACCATGAAATCGAGGGCTCCCACGCCACAATCGGCTCCGATGTTGCCAAGCGCTACGGCGAAAGCAAGGAAATTATCCACGCCATTGCCGCGCACCATGAGGATGTTCCCCCCAAGTCGGCGCTGGCCGTCCTGGTGCAGGCCGCGGACAGTCTTTCCGGCGCGCGTCCCGGAGCGCGCAAGGAACTGCTGGAAAACTACGTCAAGCGTCTTGAGGATTTGGAAAACATCGCCACCTCTTTTGACGGCATCTCCAAGGCCTATGCCATTCAGGCAGGCCGCGAGATACGGGTGATGGTCAACTCCGATGACATCAACGACGACGCGACCTATCTGCTGTGCAAGGATATTGCGGAGAAGATTGAACGCAATCTCACCTATCCGGGCCAGATCCGCGTGACCGTCATCCGTGAGCGGCGAGCCGTGGGATTTGCAAAGTAGAGCATTGATGTAGTGTTCCAGTTTGGAGTCAGACGAGGAAGGCGCAGCTTTGAGCGATGGGGCTGGACTCTTTGGTCCTGCCCCGGAGCGCAAAGCAAGCCTGACGAAGTATCACACCAAACTGGAACACTACATGCCAAGTTTTTCCTTCAGCAAACTCATCCCCAGCGGCAATCCCACCATTATCCTGCATGAACCGGCGTTGTCGCCCGCCGCTCTGGCCGCGCTCTCCGCGCGTTTGATGCAACCTCTGCATATAGGAGGGGAACAGGTGGGCGCGTTGTATTATGCGGATGATGAGCGTGCGAACCTGCCCCGGCTTTGCATGATGGGCGGCGAGTTCTGCGTGAATGCCACACGGGCCGCAGCCTTGCTGCTGGCCCGCCAGGGCCGTCTGGCCGATGTGCGCGGATCAGGCGCGCCCGTATGGAGCGGCAGCCTTCTTGTTTCCGGCATGGAACAGCCGGTGCTGATTCTTGTCTCCCCGGACAGCAATGCCCTGGTTCGGGCTGCGGCTCTCACGGACAGTATTCTTACAGGCGCATGCTCCGATCCGGATCCGGAGCGCGATCCACAGGAAGTAATCCTGCATTGCGCGGCTCGCGTTGACTGCTCGGCCCCGGAAACCGTATGCCGTCCCTTGCGGCCCGGCGTCACTCTGGTGCACATGCCGGGCATGGTCCATGCCCTGATTGATACTGGCGAGCAGCCGCTTCCCGATCTTGAAGGAAACGGCTGGAGGCGGGCAAGCGCCGAACAACGTTCCGAGTGCGGCCTCAGCGACGCCCCGGCTTCAGGAATCATCTGGTTCCGGCGGGAAGGAACCGCCTTTCGCATCTGGCCCGCCGTAGAGGTCAAAGCCACGCTTTCCGAGCACCTGGAAAGCGCCTGCGGTTCAGCCTCGCTGGCCCTGGCTCTTTGGCAGTGGCAGCACACACAGGCCGGATCAATCGATGTCCTCCAGCCCAGCGGAGAAACATTGCGGGTCTTTCCCGCCGCCGAGCCCGGCCGGGCCTTTGTCTCCGGCCCTGTCCTTTTGGCGGCCGAAGGCGTCGTTCATGCTTGAAGTCAGCCTATTCCCCGCTTTTTCCATGTTTTTTCAGCAACTCATACATGTGTCCCCGTGAAAGGCCCGCAATCTCAGCCGCTTTTCGCATGTCTCCCCGGCAGTGTTCCAACACTCGCTCGACATACACGGCCTCCGAGCGGGTTTTCCACTCGCGTAAACTGGGCATGCCTGTAAGCACAGGGAAGTCCTGCCCCTGGAGCGCGCCTTGCGGCGAACCGTCTATTTTGCGGCGCGTCACCGCGACCCGCAGTTCCGTGGGCAGGTGTCCGGCAAAGATACGATCCTGATGGCCTGCGGCAACGCAGGCTCTGGCCATGGTGTGGGAGAGTTCACGCACGTTGCCGGGCCAGGCGTAGCTGAGCAGCAGACTCAGGCAGCCCTCGGTGATTTCCTTGACCGGCATGGCGTGTTGCGCGCAAAAGCGCATAACCGCATGCCGCGCCAGATCAGGAATATCCTCCAGGCGATCGCGCAACGGGGGGATGTGGATGCTGATCCCGCGCAGCCGGAAAAGCAAATCGCTGCGGAACAGATCAAGCGCCGCGAGTTGCTCCAGATCGCGGTTGGTCGCGGCCACAAGCCGGAACTGGCTTTCCGCCTCCCGCACGTCTCCCACAGGCCGGAAGCGCCGCAATTCAAGGACGCGCAGAAAGCTGCCCTGGATCACAGCGGGCAGATCCCCCACTTCATCCAGAAACAAGGTGCCTTGGTGAGCGGCCACGAGCAGTCCTTCACGACTGCGATCCGCGCCGGTAAAAGCCCCTTTGGCATGCCCGAACAGATGGCTTTCCACCAGATTTGCGGGAAGCGCCGCGCAATCCACCGTCACAAAGGCCTGGGCGGCGCGCGCGCTGTTCTTGTGCAGGGCGTGTGCGAAGAGTTCCTTGCCCACCCCGGTTTCACCCAGCAACAACACGTTGACGTTGCTGGCCGCCGCTTCCGCCAGGATTTGCAGGGCCGCTATAAGCTGTGGACTATTGCCGATGATGCCCATGCGCGCCAGGGACGTACTTTCCTGATGGCGCGGTTTGCCGAGGCGGTAAGCCGTAAGCTGGCTGATCGCCTGCGTCAGTTCATGGACGTTCAACGGTTTGGTGAGAAATTCCCAGACGCCGGAACGCAACGCCGTTTCAACGGCATGGCCGTTTCCGTACCCGCTGATGATCAGTATTTCCGGGCGTGACGGCAACTGGCTGAAATCTTTGATGTGCTCAAGCCCGTTGCCGTCCGGCAGCAAGACATCCAGCAGCACCAGATCCACACCTTCATACCCCAGCGCCAATCCTTCCGCCAGCGTGCCCGCGCTGAGCACTTCAAGGCCAAGGCCACCGGCGACTTCCTCCACCAGCGTGCGCACCAACACTTCGTCGTCTACCACGAGCAGTTTCGTCATATCACATCCATCCGGCTATCCACATATGCGCGCAACGCCTTTTGCGCTATGGGCATTGCCTGTTGAAGAGCCTGCCATGCCTCCCGGCAGTCCTGTTGTGCGTGAGCGGCGTTTTCCATGGCAGCGCCGGCCGCCTGAAGTTGCTGAAGCTGTAGCATGGCGGCGGAGTTTTTCAGCGCATGGGCCAGATAATGGACTTGCGTCAGATCATTCTGCTCCATGGCCCGCGCAAGCGCCTGCTCCTGTAGCGGCAGTTCCTCAAGGAACACCGTGGCAAGCTTGCACAGCAGCGCATGCCTGCCCTCCACTTTCTCCAGGGCGGCGGCAAGGTCAAAGACGCTTTCCGTATCGGACCGCGCGCTCTGCGCGACGCTGCTCCCGCATGCTTTTTCTATAAGTTGCAGAAGCTGCCTCGCGCTGAGGGGCTTTTCCGCCTGAACGCACACGCCAAGCTGCCTGAGCCGTGTTCGTATCTCTTTGCTCTGCGAGGCGGTGATACTGATAATCGGCAACGCCGGGTCAACGCCCGTGCCGCCCTGGCGGATGCACTCCGCAAGTGACAGGCCGTCCATGCCGGGCATGCGAATATCCAGGATGACAAGATCCGCCGGGCTGTTCCGCAACAGCATAAGCGCGTTGAAGCCGTCACCGGCCACCGCGACGCTGTGTCCGGCCTGGCGCAATATTTCCTGGAAAAAATACGCGCTGACTTTGTTGTCTTCCGCAACCACAATGCGCAGCGCTTTTTGACCGCTTGCCGGAGCAACGGACGTTACTTGCGGGACTTTTTTTCCATCCTCGCTGATCAGGCAGGCGTCCGCGCCTTCCGCATTTTCGGGTAACGCGCAGCGCAGGCTGAGCGTAAAACAGCTCCCTTTGCCGGGCGTGCTTTCCAGAAAAAGTGCGCCCTGCATCAAGCCCGCCAGTTCCCGGGTGATGGCAAGTCCAAGACCGGTTCCCGGCGTGCTGTGCATCTGTCCCTGACTGCCCTGGACAAAGCGTTCGAAAATACGCGCTTGTTCCTCCGGAACAATGCCGGGGCCAGTGTCCCGCACCTTCAGATACAGCGTATATTCGTTGCCGCCCGCGCTTTCGCCTTCGACTTCCACGCGGATACTCCCGTGTTCCGTGAATTTTAGCGCATTGCCCACCAGGTTGCCGAGCGCCTGCCGCAAACGAAACGCATCGCCCAGCAGAACAGGCGGAAGGTCATCCGCAATCCTGAGTTCCAGTTCCAATCCCTTTTCAATACAGGCCGGACGGAAGAGTTCCAGGCACGTCTCCAGGTTTTCCCGAAGCGCAAAAGGCTGATACGAGCATTGCAGTTGTCCTGTATCCAAAGCCGCGTGCGTGATAATGTCCGTGACCATGTCCAGCAGTGCGGCGGCAGCGGAACGGAGATAGCTGCACGCCAATCGTTTTTTCTCATCATCCGTTTCTTCCCGCAGCAACTCGGCCATACCCATGATGCCGGTGAGCGGCGTGCGCATGTCGTGGCTCATATTTGCCAGAAAGGCGCTGTTCAGTTGTTCCTTGTGTTCCGCGAGGAGGCGTTTGCGGTTGATGGCAAAAGAAAGACTGCCTATGCCCAGCATGCCCGTCAGGCCCATCAAGGCATAGGTGTACCCGAGCGTTTCGTTGTATTCCTGAATTGCCTGCAAAAAGGGAGCGGCCTCCAGCGTCACGCTGATGCCGCCGCGCAATTCATGCAGCCTGTTGTCCGTGTGGCATTGCAGACAATCCGCTTCGGCCCGTAGCGGCGCCATGTAGCGGAAGTTGTGCGGGCCGGGTGCGGCTTCATCCAGCTTGAACACTTCGTGTTGCCCCAAGTCGATGCTGCGCAGCGCCGCCTCCTCCCATTCGTCGGCCCGGTTTTCCGGACGGAGGGGCCTATTGCTGGTGATGCGCAAACGCGCGCCCTTGGTGCTGCTGAGTTCCGCAATCTGGCGGCTCATATAAGCGGGATTGACGAGTACCAGGCTTTCGCCGTCTGCCAGAGTGACGCGGCGCATCGCTTCCGGAATCCAGGGGTTGGCCGCGCCGTATTCGCTTTCGCGCACATAAACGCCGCCATGAGCGGCGTTCCAGGCGCGGGTGTCCATCATCTGGGCACAGAGGGTACGGGCCTGCAGGTTGGCCAGGGCTGTCGCATGGCTCTCTTCATTCCGCATGCTGCGCTGCATGAGTATCAACAGCAGAAGACACCAGAGCGTGGAGAGCAGAAACGGCAGGATATAAGGCCGCACTGTGCTGTATTTCATGTTCGGCTTCCTTTGAGGCGCTGTCGTCATATTTTTCTGACAATTTGTCTGATTTATCTGCGCCGCGCAAGAATTTTTTACGCCATTTTTTACCCTCCAATACGAATATAAATTAATTTCATATAGTTAATGTAACACTCCGAAGTGCGCTCATGCGGTACGTTTTTTGAAGTATGGCCTGAAGTGCCTCCGACGCGTTTGTTTATAAGTAAAAAGGAGTAATGCCTTTATGTTGTTACGACGAAAACGCTATTGGGTGGCTGGTTCCGTTGTGCTGATGCTCCTGCTTGGCGCAAGCGTAGCCGTCGTCGAGACCCAAAAAAGCGCCTTTTGCCTTTCTTGCCACGAAATGCAGCCGTACCAAAAAGAACTGGAGGCGTCTCCACATGTCAAGGATGCCAAGGGGCAGGCGATAGGCTGCTCCCAGTGCCATGTGCCGGGCACGAATATTGTGCGCATGCTGGCGGGCAAGTCGTATCTGGGCTTCAAGGATCTGTGGGTACACTACACCGATGACCCTGTTGAACTGGATCGCGCCGCAATGCAGCCCGTGGCCCGCCGTTTTGTGGATGACGCCAACTGCCGCATCTGCCATGAGGATCTATCCAAAAACGCTCAAAATGACGGCCCTGTTTCCGCGGAAGGCAAACTGGCCCACGAGGCGTATCTGGGGGTCAACGGCCAGGCCCGCAACGGCTGTGCGGGATGTCACGCCAATACGGCGCATCTGCCTCCCTTTAATGAACGTATTCCGCGTAATGCCAAGTTTCTCAGCAAACTCGAGGAGAGTCAGCCATGACGGATATGCTCCGTAAACCTGTCTTTGTCATTCCGCTGCTGCTGGTCGCACTGGTCGGCAGTTATTTCATTTACGTGAACTGGGCTTTTCCGGCAGTACGCTGCGAAGCCGCCAAACACCTTGATGACCCGGCACGCATGGGTGATTGTTATGGATGCCATATCAAAGCTACGCCCAGGTTGGCTCAGGAATGGTATGAGAGCAAGCATGGGGTGACTCTGGTGCGTTGCCAAACCTGCCACGGGCAGCCGGACGGCAAAGGTTCCGTGGCGTTCACCCGTACTCCGGGCGCCAATTTGTGCGCCGCCTGCCATTCGTTGAGCATGGACCGCATGGAAGCGAAGTTCGGTAAGCGGGAAGACTGTTCAAGCTGCCATCCCTACCATCAAAGTCCCATGCACGGCAGCGCCTATGTATATCGTCAGGAAACGAGCAAAACCACCCTGGATTAGCATGGCCGTATGGCTTTGTAGAGGGTGTTTCAGCGGTTGCCGCCTCGCGGAGGCGTGTTGTGTACGCGTATTCCTTTGTGAAGGAGAAGAATATGGAATTTTCAAGACGTGAATTTTTGCGCAACATGGCGCTTGCCGCGGCTGTCGCGGCAACTTCCGGCCCGTTGCAGGCCTTGGCCGCCAGCGCGCAGAAAGATGCCCCGGATACATGGGTTAAAGGCGTATGCCGTTACTGCGGTACCGGCTGCGGTGTACTCGTAGGCGTCAAAAACGGCAAAGCCGTCGCCATCAAGGGCGATCCCGGCAACCACAATGCGGGGCTTTTATGCCTGAAAGGGGCCATGCTCATTCCGGTGTTGAATTCGCCGGAGCGCGTCACCCAGCCGATGTTCCGCAAAAACAAAAATGCGCCGCTGGAGCCCATTTCCTGGGATGATGCCCTGAATCTGATGGGCAAAAAATTTCGCGCCGCCGTGGATACGCACGGGCCGAACTCTGTCGCCTGGTATGGCTCCGGCCAGTGTCTGACGGAAGAAACCTATGTCGCCAACAAAATATTCAAGGCGGGTTTCCGCACGAACAATGTGGACGGCAACCCCCGCTTGTGCATGGCTTCGGCGGTTGGGGGGTACATCAGCACCTTCGGCAAGGACGAGCCCATGGGCACCTATGCCGACATTGACCGCGCAAGTTGCTTTTTCATTATCGGCTCCAATACTTCGGAAGCCCACCCGGTGCTTTTCCGGCGCATCGCCCGGCGTAAACAGTCCGAGCCCGGCATCAAGGTCATTGTTGCGGATCCGCGCCGCACCAATACCGCGCGCATTGCGGATCTGCACATTCCCTTCCGTCCCGGAACAGACCTTGCGCTCATGCACAGCATGGCCTGGGTGATCATCCACGAAGAACTGGATAATGCGCGTTTCTGGAACAAATATGCGACCTTTAAAAATATGGAAGGCAATCCTTCCAATTTTGAAGAATACAAAGCCTTTTTAGAAGACTATCATCCCGCAAAGGCCGCCGAGATCTGTCGAATTCCGGAAAAGACGATCTGGGACGCCGCCCGCCTGTTTGCGGAATCCCCCGCCACCATGAGCTTGTGGTGCATGGGCATCAACCAGCGTGTGCAGGGTGTGGCGGCCAATAACCTGATCCACAATCTGCATCTGCTCACCGGCCAGATCTGCCGTCCGGGCGCAACGTCCTTCTCCCTGACCGGACAGCCTAACGCCTGCGGCGGCGTTCGCGACGGCGGCGCTCTCGCGCATTTATTGCCCGCCGGGCGGGCGGTGCCGAACCCGAAACATCGCGCTGAGATGGAGCAGCTTTGGGGGCTCGAGCCGGACACCATCAGCGACAAGGTTGGCTATCACACGGTGGCGCTCTTTGAAGCGCTCGGCAAGGGCGACATCAAGGCCATGATTATCTGCGAAACCAACCCGGCCCATACCCTGCCGAACCTGAACAAAGTCCATAAGGCCATGTCGAATCCGGAGGCCTTCATTGTCTGTATTGAGGCTTTCCCGGACGCGGTGACGCTGCAATATGCCGACCTGGTGCTGGCCCCGGCCTTCTGGTGCGAACGCGACGGTGTGTACGGCTGCGGCGAACGGCGGTATGCGCTTATCGAAAAGGCGGTTGAACCCCCGGCTCAGTGCCGCCCCACCGTGAATACCCTGGTGGAATTCGCCAAGCGGGCGGGCATTGATCCGAAGCTGGTCAATTTCAACAATGCCGAGGATGTCTGGAACGAATGGCGCCGGGTTGCCAAGGGTTCGGCCTATGACTTTTACGGCATGACCCGCGAACGACTGCGCAAGGAATCCGGCCTGATTTGGCCCTGCCCGGACGAAAAGCACCCCGGCACCTATCTGCGCTATGTGCGCGGCGATGATCCCTTGGTGCCCGCCGATCATCCGGACAGAATTTTCTTCTACGCACAGCCGGACGGCAAGGCCGTGATCTGGATGCGTCCATACAAGGGCGCGGCGGAAGAGCCGGATGCCGAATATCCGCTCTACCTCACGTCCATGCGCGTGATTGACCAGTGGCACACCGCCACCATGACCGGCAAGGTGCCGGAACTCCAGCGCGCCAATCCGGCCGCCTTTGTGGAAATCAACCCGGAAGACGCGCAAAAGGCGAATATTGTGAACGGCGACCTGGTCAACGTGGAAACGCGCCGTGACACCATGCAATTGCCGGCCAGGGTCAGCGATGTGTGTCGGCCCGGCCTGATTGCGGTGCCGTTTTTCGATCCCAAAAAACTGGTGAACAAGCTTTTCCTGGATGCGACCGACCCTATTTCCCGCGAACCGGAATACAAAATTTGCGCCGCACGTATCAAGAAGGCATAGGGGCTGTATCCAAATCGCGAGGAGAAAAATATGGCTATTGCGGGATTGGTATTGCTGACAACGCCGGAGGGGCATCAGCCGGTATGGGAAGCCCTGTCGGCTGACGCGAAGATTACGGATGTGCGTCCGGGCGGAGAAGCCTGCAAGCTTGCCGCGGTGCTGGAAGCGCCCTCGGAAAATATGGAAGACGAACTGGCGCGCCTTCTCGCCTGGGAAGGCGTGCTGACTGTGGATATCGCCCTCCTGAGCTATGAAGATGAAGTGGCGGAGGGCAGGGAAATCCGATGCCCGCCGCATAAGCCGCGCAAATGCGCGGCGCAGAAGGTATGAGTTTCCGCAGCGCTGTATTACGGCCGCCGGGCGCAAAAGCGGAAGCGGAGTTTCTGGGCCGTTGCGTGCAGTGTGGCCAGTGCGCCCATGTGTGCCCCTGGCAGGCTGTGCGCCTGGAAGGGGGGCTGGGGATCCGGCGGAATACGCCGGTGATCCGGCCGCACGAGACGCCGTGCTGGCTGTGCATGAAATGCCCGCCGGTCTGCCCTTCGGGCGCCCTGGATCACAGCGTGACCGGCATGGAGCAGGCGAATATGGGGCGGGCGGTCATGCTGAAGGATCGCTGCTACAACTTCACGGGCGGCACGATGTGCTGGACCTGTTATGATCGCTGTCCTCTGCGGGGGACCGCTATTATCCTGCAGGACGGAGTGTTGCCGACGCTTACGGCGCAGTGTGTGGGCTGCGGGGTGTGCGAATATGTCTGCCCTGTCCAAGCGCTGGTGACCATTCCACGGGAGGCGCTATCCCATGCCCCCTGAACATCGGGCGCAAAAATCCATGCATTGGAATGCCTGGTATGCGCGTTTGCGCCGCCCGGCACAGCTTGCGGTCGTATTGTTCTTTATTGTGCTGCCGTGGGCGAACGCTCAGGGATGGACGCGGATATACGGTTCGCTCTTTGCTCTGAATATTTACGGCCTGCCCTTTGCCGATCCCCTGAGCGCGTTGCAGGTGCTGCTGCTAGACGGCCATTTCGCCGTGCAATTGTGGACAGGGGCCGCACTTGTGGTGTTCCTGGCCTTTGCGTTGGGGCGGGTGTTCTGCGGCTGGCTGTGTCCTTACGGCCTGCTGTCGGAACTGGTATATGCGCTGCGCCGCCGCCTGCCGCCGCTTCTTCGGGCGGATACGGCGGCAAGGCATGGCTTTTGGCTGCGCAGTGCGGTTTGCGCCGCAGGAATCGTGGCCGCCCTCGCCTCTGGCTTTCCCGTTTTACAGCGTTTTTCCATGCCGGGTGAACTTTCGCTGGCTCCGTTACGCGCTTTGGAAGGCTGGGAACTATCCATAGCGCTTCTGTGGCTGCCGGGAGCGGTATTGCTGGCCGAGGGCATAAGCAGCCGGCGCTTGTGGTGTCGCTATATATGCCCGCAATCCGTCTGCCTGGCGCTTGCGGCTCAGTGCTTTCCCAACGCTTTTGGCGTCAGGTGGACGCCTGTGCGCTGTACCTGCCCGCATAACGACCGTCCCTGCCAAAGCGCTTGCTCGCTCGGTCTTGCGGCTCGGCAAAAAAACGGTCCGCCCCGCGGCGAATGCGTGCAGTGCGCGCAGTGCGTCACTGCCTGCGCTGAACGCGGCGCGGCATTGCGGATAGGTTGGAGCGAGCACGCTTGAAAAACTCCTCTTTTGCACGATTCTCATTATCCAAAGGATAGTTATGCTCATCGACCGCTACACATTCGAAGAGTTCAAAAATCTCGCGGCTGAATTTCACGGCTACCCGGCGCCGGGCCTGCTCCTGGGCGGCTACATGGTTGCCATGGCAAAACGCGCCTTGCCGGAAGGAACCCTGTTCGAGGCCGTGGTTGAAACAAAAAAATGTCTGCCGGACGCGGTTCAGTTATTGAGCTTCTGCAGCGTCGGCAATAACTGGATGAAGGTGATCAATCTCGGAAAGTATGCGGTCTCGCTTTTTGACAAATACACCGGCAAAGGGTTCCGGGTCCATCTGGATGTGCAAAAAATGACGCCATATCCGGAGATCAAGGGCTGGTTCCTGAAAGAAAAGCCCAAGCGGGAGCAGGATAGCGACAGGTTGATGCAGGAAATAGAGGCCGCCGGGGAACGTATCTGCACCATGGTTCCCATACAAATCCAGCCGCGTTTTTTAGGCCATGCGCATATGGGGAGTATTGCCGTCTGCCCGCGCTGCTCGGAGGCCTATCCACGGGAGGACGGCCCGATTTGCCGGGGCTGCCAGGGGGAAGCGCCGTATTCGCCCTTGCTCTCTGAACCGCAAGCGGGGAGACCTGTTGTCCGGACAGTAAGCGTGCGGGAAGCTGTGGGAGAAAAGGCCCTGCACGACATGACCCAGATTATTCCCGGAGAATTCAAAGGCGCGGCCTTCAGCGCCGGTCAGACCTTATCCATAGGCGATGTTTGCCGTTTACAGCACATGGGGCGTTCCTCAATAGCCGTGGAAAGCGGTTCAGCCGCAGGGAAATTTGTGCACGAGAATGAAGGGGCTGAACTTTTTGCCGGGCGCATGGCCGGGGAAAATGTCAGATACGCCCTGCCTCCCAAGGAAGGCAAGATTACCTTTATAGCCGCGGCGCATGGGCTTTTGCATGTAAACAGCAAAGCCCTGCGCGCTTTTAACATGATTCCTGATGTCATGGCGGCTTGCCGCCAGGATGCCCTGGTAGTCGACAAGGGCACGGAAATAGGCGGTACACGGGTAATCCCCTTGTACATCGACAAAGATACGCTTGCCAGCGCCTTGGGTGTCCTGACTGAACCGCTTTTTTCCGTCATGCCCTTGCGCAAGGCCAAAGTAGGCATCCTGGTGACGGGCACCGAGGTGTTCAAAGGACTCATCCAGGACAAGTTCATCCCCCTCATCACCAGCAAAGTGGAGCACTACGAATGCAGTGTGGTTGCCGCCCATATCGCGCCGGATGACAAGGAGCACCTTGGCTCTTGCATCAACGACATACGCGCTGCGGGAGCCGATTTGCTCATTACCACGGGCGGGCTGTCCGTCGACCCGGATGACGTGACGCGGGCGGCGCTTTTTGCGGCGGGCCTGACAGATGCCTTATATGGCGCTCCGGTGCTTCCGGGCGCGATGAGCCTTGTCGGGCGTATTCCTTCCGACGCGGGGGAAGCCGCACCCGCGCGGACCGCGCCCGGCAACGGGACAATGTACAGACAACCCGAGCCGCGCGAAATGCAGGTGCTGGGAGTTCCCGCCTGCGCTTTGTATTTCAAAACCACGCTGTTTGATATCCTCTTGCCCCGCGTACTGGCCGGACGCGTGATGACCAGGCCGGAGCTTGCCGCTATGGGAGAGGGCGGCCTGTGTATGAATTGCAAACTCTGCACCTGGCCGAAGTGCTTTTTTGTGAAGTAGGAGCGAAAAAAGATCTGGCGGAACTCTGTGTAAAACACTTCTGACAATTTTTCGGGATTGAATCATGTTAAAAAATATCCGTGTCGGGGCAAAACTTTTTGTGCTCCTTGCCATCCCCATGGCGGTCTTGATCGCGTTTTCCATCGGCTACGCGCTGGACAAATACCGCGAGATGCGGACTATGAGCGCGGCGGTGGATCTTGTTGCCTTTTCCTCCGCCAGCAGTGGCTTGATTCATGAACTGCAAAAAGAGCGCGGCCTGTCGGCCGGTTTCACGGCCAGCGCGGGAAACTCCTTTGCTGATGAACTCCGGGCACAACGCCAGGATACCAAGGTGTTGCGCAACGCCCTGGAAGAAAAGATCGCCGTCTTCGCCGCAAGCAATCCCGCGGCAAAACTGAACGCTTCCTTTCCTCCCTTGTTGAAACGCCTGGAAGCGATGGGTGGCCTGCACGACCGTATTGACAAACTTGCCATGCCCGTGGGTGAAGTTATTGCCGAATACTCCACAACCATCGGACATCTGCAAAATATTCTCGGCGACATCTTGGAATACTGTCACGATGTCGGCATGTACGCTAAGGCGTCGGATTTTCTCAGCTTTATCAGCGCAAAAGAATTTGCCGGACAGGAGCGGGCCACGCTGAACGCCGCACTTTCCGCAGACGTCTTCAGCAAAGAACTCTACAGGGCATGGATCCAACGTATTGCCCTCCAGAACGAATATCTCAAGCTCGCTTTGCGGCGGGCATCTCCCGCCATCGATGCGCAGTATTCCAGCCAGGTCGGGCCACTCAAGGACAAGGTAGAGGAGATCCGCCGCCACGCCTTTGACAACGCGGATAAACCCAGCCTTGGGGGTGATCCCAAAGCGTGGTTCGCGGCCTCCACCGCCTATATAAACGGACTGCGCGCTGTGGAAAACAGCATGAGCGCGGAACTGGAAAATATGGCGCAGAACATGGCGGATGCCGCGCGCTGGAATTATTACGCCACTCTGGGCGCGTTAGCGGCAGTTTTGCTATGCACATTCCTTTTGGCCTGGCGTATCGTGCGGGATATCACCGGCGCCCTAGATCGCTCTGTGGTCTTTGCCCAAAGCGTGGCTCACGGCGAGTTGGGGACGGAGTTCAACATGATCCGGGCAGACGAGTTCGGTACCTTGAATCAAGCGCTCAATACCATGCTCACCGCCATCAAAGATATGATCAGCAAAGCCGATGCGGCTACGGAATCGGCTCGCCAGGAAGCGGAAAACGCCCAGAAATTCACACATGAAGCCCAAGAAGCCCGTATGGCTGAACATGCCAAGCGGGACGGAATGGTAGCCGTGGCAGAGCGCATAAATGCGGTAGCTACAATCCTTGCCTCCGCTTCCCATACCATTTTCGAGCACTTGACGCTGTCGGATAAAGGCGCGCATGAGCAGTCCGAGCGTCTTTCCGTTGCGGCCGAAGCCATGGAAGCGATGAACGCAAATGTGCTGGAAGTGGCGAAGAACAGCTCCGATGCCCTGATTACTGCGGATAACGCCAGGGAACAGGCGCAAAAAGGCGCGGAAAAGGTGGCTGATGTGGATAGCCACATCAGCCAGGTTCTGGATCGCACGGAAAATCTGAAAGATGCCATGGCTCGCCTGGATACGCGTGTGCAGGAAATCGACAGTGTGCTGACTGTCATTTCCGATATTGCGGACCAGACCAACCTGCTGGCATTGAACGCCGCCATTGAGGCCGCGCGCGCCGGCGAAGCCGGCCGCGGCTTTGCCGTGGTCGCCGACGAAGTGCGCAAACTCGCGGAAAAAACTATGAACGCCACCAAAGAGGTGGCCGGGGTACTCTCCGGCATCCAGCGGGATACGGAACACACTGTGGCCACCGTGGACGCCACCGTGGCCGAAATGAAGACGACTACAGGACTCGCCAAGGAATCAGGCGAATCCATGCAGACCATCGTGCGCCTTTCGGATATGACCAGAGATCAGATTGGATCCATTGCCACAGCTTCGTCGGAGCAATCCGTCACCAGCCAGGCAATCAATCAAAGCGTGGAGGATGTCCATCGCATTGCCATGGACACGGTAGCCGGCATGGCCCAATGCACGAAGGACGTACACGCCCTGCTGGAACAGATCAAGGAACTGGACAGCCTGATTATGGTGCTGCGCGCCGGATAACATTTCAAGGGGAAAAGCCACCATCAAATTGTATTTCCCACCACAGACCCCTTCATGGGAACCAGCGGCAACATCGCCATCATCGCCCTTGCCATCGCCATTCCACTCAGCATATGCTGCGCCGGAGTATTCGGGCCGGAAGCCGCCCTGTTCCCGGACCTCTTCCACCAGCGCGCTCCCGGCCGTCACCATCCAGCGCCGCCACAACGCGGCGCGTTCCGGTGAAGCCTGAGGCTCGAGCCCGGTCCAAACACAATAAAGGAAAAAACATGCGCGTACTTCACCTCTCCGACTCGCACCTGCGCGGTGACGGCAAACTCTCCTTCCGGGTTGTGGATACCAGGCGCTGCCTTGAAGTGGCCGTAGCGCACCTCAAGAGTCTCGCCCAGAGGGCCGATTGCCTGGTCATCACGGGCGATCTCGCGGACGGCGGCGATGCCGGGGCTTACCAGATTCTGCGTGAAGCCTTCGCCCAGCTCGATACTCCCGTGTACGCCGTTCCCGGCAATCACGACCGGCGAGACAGAATGCTTGAGCTCCTGCCCGACTGGTGCCCGGCTGACCCGGCCGTTGCCCCCCACATCTGCTACAGCGTGGACATGGACCCTGTCCGCCTGGTGATGATCGACACCATGCAACCCGGTTCCCATTCCGGCCATTTCCTGCCGCCTGTCGCCGAATGGCTCACCAGAACCCTGGCCGAAAAGCCGGACGCGCCCACGCTGCTCTTCATGCATCATCCGCCCTTCCTCACCGGCATGGGGGCTATGGATGAACCTTTTGAGCACCTGGACGCCTTCGCAACCCTGGTGCGCCAATACCCCAACCTGCGCCTGTGCTGCGGACACATGCACCGTCCGATCACAACACTCTGGCAGGGGCTTGTGGCCGTGACCGCGCCCTCGCTGTCCATGCAGATTGAACTGGAATTCTCGGAAACAGGCGGCGATGCGTTCCGCATGGAAACGCCGGGCTATCTCCTGCACCACTGGCTGCGTGACGCCTGGAACACCCATGTCTGTCAGATAGCATCAGCGCCGACCTTTGCCGGGCCGTATCCCTTTGCGGATTCGATCAACCCGACCGAGTGAGCGGGCGGAACAAAAAACGACATCTGACGAAGTATCACCCCAAACTGAGGCGCTACCGAGAGTTGACCGTGGGCCTTGACTGGGTATATAATCAAAGCATATTGTTCTTTTATTCACAAGTTTGACTACGGAAAAACGCATGGTCCGCCAGAACTCCATTTTTTTTGACGCCAAGGATTATGAACTGCTCACCATGGTGAACAGGTTCAAGGGCCGTGATTCGCGCATCCCGCAGGAGGAGGATCACTTCTTTTTCCACTCCGCCCTGCACCCGCACGGCATCAAAGAACTCACCATGTCGCAGGAAATCCGGATCGCCTACGCGGTCATCAACCTGCTGGACACCTTGGATACCGGCCAGGCCCAGGACCGTATTGATGCCCTGCGCGCCCTGCATACCGAGGTGCTTTCCGCTCCTTCCAGTTCCTTCCGCTATAATACCGGCCGGGTGCTCATCCAGATCATGAAAAACCTGATCCGGGCGCACGGCCACCCGGAAATCCAGTTGCGGCTCGCGCACGATTTCCGTAAAGCCGCGGCAGGCCAGCGGCGTGTGGTGCGGAGCATGCTCAAGCGCTATTATCTGCTGGAAATGCCGGAAGCATGGAACCAGATTGCCTTTGACAACCACGTGCATGACGCCAATACCAAGGGGCGCAAATCGCCGACCCATCTGATCATGGACGCCTGGATCAAAGGTCTGCGCATGCTTGACGTGGTGTATTACAATTTCGTGGAGCCGGTGGCCGTGTCCGAACTGCTGCAAGCCGCGGACATCATGGGCATTGAAGTCCGCATCGGCGTGGAATTCCAGGCCCGTTTCCGGGACCGTTTCGTCCAGTTTATCTGGCAGCCCCAGGGCTTTGCCGACTGGCGCGACATGCTGGCCTTTTTTCAGGAAAAACCCACGCAGCACCTCATGCGCATGGGCCGGGAAGCGTCGGACTACCATCATACCTATGTGCACAGGCTGTTGGAGCAGTACAATACCCGGCTTCGCTTCGAGCTTGGCGTGGAGTACGGTGTACGCCTTACGGAAATTTCGGAGCAGGAAATCCTCTCCTTTGTGGGCATAGGCCAGACGTCGCGCACGCACCTCGCGGAATTGATCTACCGTCGGCTCATCACCGCCTTTGACGAAAGCATGCCTGAACGCCGTGCCCGTTATGCCAAGGCCGATCCTGAAGAAAAACGCGAAATTGACGCCCTGCTCCAGCGGGTCAATGCCTTGAGTCCTGAGCGCCTCAATTCGGAGTGGTTCAGCAAGAGCAAAAATCCGATGGTCTTCCTGGCCACGGATCCGGAAGAAAAAGATAAACTTCCGGAAATCATGCGCCTTTTGCCCATGACCTTGATCGACTGGCTGACCTCCATCCGTACCCCTTGCCATATCACGCTGAACTTGAGCACCCTGACCGTGGAAGATGTGCTTGAGCTTCTCTATTCCTGCGAGGGCATGATCAGCCATCTGGAGATGTTCAATCTCAAGAATTATGAAGACGGGAAAATGGCCGATATCGAAGCCATCAGCGAACTTCAGTCAGCCATTAACGAAGGCAGCGCCATTGCCCTCAAACGTCTTATCCGCAGTCTGATTAAAAAGACCTCCTGCCTGGATGACGCGGATTCGGACGAGCGCTGCCATCTTTTTCTGGAAATGCTGCGCAATATTCCCAAGTTGCAGGCCTACTACGCCACAACTCCTCTGGGCACGCGCCTGGGCAGCGACTCCACCAGCCGCTCCTCCAAAGTGCACGGCATGGGCTTTGCCTTCCTGGACACCCTGCCCTCGCGCACCCGCAAAACACTCAAGGCCGAGAACTCGCTGCGCAGGCGCATTCCTTTCTCTCAGCAGGTATACCGGCAGATAACGTATTACCCGAGGCGCCACCAGCCGCTTGGCATTCCTTTTACCAGGATGCTGCGTAAAATCCCGGGCATGGGAAACTTCGCCAAGCTGAAAAAAGAAAGGTGGGAAATTGACGAAAAGTCCGTGCATTATGACATGAACGCCAGGAACATCACCACTCTCGGCGGCTTTCTGCGTGACTCCAGCTTTGATTTCACAATAGGAGAAGGAGCCAAGCCGACCAATGAGTCACTCGGCATCAATTATATGAACACGACGTTCAAAAACGTGTGCAAAGTCGTGTTCGGCTTCGCCCTGACCGTGGCCACCTTCCAGTACACCCAGTCCTGGTGGTTTCTGGCCTGGTTCGGCCCCTTCATCTGGTTTGCCATTACCGGATTTCGCAATGTGGTGCAGGCGGTTCTCGGCGGCGGGGGCCTGGGCCGCACGCCCCTTTTGCGCTGGAACGACTATCTCAGTTGGTCCCGTTTGTGCGATTCCCTGATGTACACGGGCATTTCAGTACCCTTACTGGAGCTCGGCGTGCGCACGCTGCTGCTCGGCAAGCTGTTCGGGATAGATTCCGCCACCAACCCGGTGGTCTTCTTCACGGTCATCTCTCTCATTAACGGCCTGTATATTGCCGGGCACAACCTTTTCCGGGGGTTGCCGCAAGAGGCGGTCATCGGTAATATTTTCCGCAGCGTGATCGCTATTCCGGTATCTATCCTCTACTCTTTTGCGGCCTCAAAGCTGTTCCTGCTGTTCGGTTTTCCGGAAATATACCTGGTGCAGGGCGCGGCAGTGGTGTCCAAAATGGCTTCAGACACAGTGGCGGCCCTCATAGAGGGCCCGGCGGACAAGGCCGAATACCTGCGCCGCCGCCACTGGGATTACGTCAATAAATTCGACCAGCTCTTTTCCTGCATTACCCGGCTCGAGTTGTTGATGCCGGAAGAGGACGTGGTGGAACTTTTGCGCAGACCCAAGGATTTTATAAAGTCCGTGGGTCAGGAAGCCAAGGAACTGGAAAAAATCATTATCGTGAACGCCCTGGACCTGATGTATTTCTGGATGTACCAGCCGCGCGCGCGCAGCACGCTCATACGCCGGCTCGCCACCATGACCCAGGATGAACGGGAGATTTTCGCCAACTCCCAGATCGTGCTGACCAGGGTACATGAAGTGAGCCAGATGCTGGTGGACGGTCTGGTGGGCATAAAATTCGCTCGCGCTCTGGCCTTTTACCTGGCCCGGCACGAAGAATATCTGAAAGACATTGCAAAGCTCACCGGTGTGCAGCTTTTGACCCAGGACGCCTGACGCCAAACTGAGGCGCTATCTTTTGGGTAGCGCCTCAGTTTGGCGTCAGACGAGGACCCTCACGAAACACTACTGTTTTTGAGCAATTTACTCTTGAAAAAGTCTAGATGTTGCCCTATCGTTTTGTACGTGAGTATAACAAGTTTTGTCGCCACCAGTTTGTGTTTCGCCTAGCTAATCCCTGTACTTTACTGGGGAACAGTGTTTAATTACCAAAGGCGAGGGAACGAAAATGGCAACTGCATCACAAGTCACCACGCTCATCCGGGCATTCAAAGAAAACGATCGGGAACGTTTCATCACCACCGCCATTCAGCTTGCGGCTCATGAAGCAAAGCTGGGGCATGGCGCGGTGGCGCTTGAAATTCGCCAGCTTGTGGATGCTCTCAAGACTCAGCCCGCCTCTGCCAAGGTTATTCCCTTCAAGCGAACTGATGGCTTGGAGGACATGGGAGACTTGGTCGTTCCCGCCCATCCGGAAGAGCGTCTGCCGGAAATCATTCTTCCACAACTCCTCATGGAGTATCTGGAAAGAATCCTCCTTGAGTATCGCCAGCGGTCCAAATTGCAAGCCCACGGCATGTCACCCCGTCGGAAAGTGTTGTTGGCAGGCCCTCCAGGTACTGGGAAAACCATGACAGCGCGTGTGTTGGCCGGGGAACTGCATTTGCCGCTGTACACCGTACTTATGGACAAGCTGGTAACGAAATTTATGGGGGAAACCAGCGCCAAGCTACGCCAAATTTTTTCTTGTATGTCGCAACACCGTGGAGTGTATCTTTTTGATGAATTTGATGCCATTGGCGGTGATCGCGCCCGCGATAACGATGTTGGCGAGATGCGGCGTGTACTGAATGCTTTTCTTCAGCTTCTTGAGGCAGATAGCTCTGAAAGTCTAATCATCGCGGCCACGAACGAAGCAGGCATCCTGGATGCCGCCCTATTTCGCCGCTTTGACGATGTGCTTTACTACGGCGCCCCTGATGCAGCCTCTATTGAGAAGTTATTGCAGAATAAGCTGGGGGTATTTTGGCAAAAATCCAGCCAGATGAGTTCCTTGGTTGAGTCCGCAAAAGGCCTGAGCCATGCGGAAATTTCTGAAGCCTGCGCCGACGCTGTCAAGAATGCTATTTTGCATGACAGGGTGAAGGTAACGGATGAGGAACTCCAAGCAACGCTTTGCACCCGGAAAGCAAAGTACACGGCGGTGAACGGATAATGATCCACTATCCTCTGCTGTTCATCACAGATGCTCCTGAAACGACGCGTTGCAAAGGTACAGGCGGCGGAAAGAAAAACTATCCCCCACGAGACCCGCAGGCCCATGCGCAACGTCTTCGCCGTCTTTTCGATGACGCATGGGAGGCGAATAGTCGCGCTGCCGCCCAACAAATAAGCGTAGCTCTACCTGCGAAGCAAGGCATATACTTAGAAGTGAAAGGGCTGGCTGGGCATGATCTGGCCACCCAGAGTCTTGACAGCAGCCGGGGCACATATTCTCTGTTGAATGTCCGCCAGATCGGAGAAGGGGATGCAAGAACAACCATTGCGACTATATTCATTCCAGAAGAAAGCAAATTGAAGTTTGTTGAAAAAATCCGCAGATACGCTGAAGAGGAAACCGATACAGGGAATCCTCGCCATGCTGATTTAATGGGGGGCATAGAAGAAATCAGCATGGCGGTCTTGGATGACTTTTGGACGGATGAAAGATCCGTTATTCCGCAAACATCCCCAGTCTGGTGCGAAATTTGGTTGCGAGATGATGCTTCAGGGCAGGCCTTTTCTCGCTTCGCAACCCATGCAAAACAGTTGGACATTGAATACAATGCAGAGTCTCGTCTGAGCTTTCCCGAACGAACCGTCGCCCTTGCCAAAATCAGCAGGGCAACATTCCACCAGCTGCTTCTGTATTCCTCGGACATTGCGGAATGCCGACTGGCCCGTGAACCAGCGGAATTTTTCACGGATATGCCTGTTCGTGAACAGGCGGACTGGGTTGCGGACTTTTTGCATCGCGCCCGGTTTAATCCTTCCCCACAAGTCTCCGTCTGTATTCTTGATACTGGAGTAAACAGGGGACACCCCCTACTCAGCCCCATATTGAGCGACAATGATATGCACACGGCAGATCCGACCTGGGGTACGCATGACCACGATCCTCACGGGCACGGCACCGGAATGGCAGGCATAGCAGGCTATAGGGACGTAGCTGAAGCATTGGCCGCCCCTCAAGGCGTTATGGTCATGCACTGCCTAGAATCCAGCAAAGTACGCCCGCTACAAAATGACCTGCCACCTGAGCTATACGGATTTGTCACAGCCCAATGCATTACCTTGGCGGAAGCAGCAGCGCCCGAACGGAAACGGCAAAGTTGCATGGCGGTCACGGCGGAATCTCCATTTGCCCACAGGGGCGAACCTTCATCATGGTCGGCCGCTATAGACAGCTTGGCTGTGGGTGTTGACGGCGGTCCTAAACGCTTGATCCTATTAAGCGCCGGCAATACTACCCCGGACGAATACTCTCGTTATCCGGATTCCAACTTGACTCAGCCGATTCAAGATCCGGCGCAATCCTGGAATGCCTTAACTGTTGGGGCTTATACAAAATTGACTCGATCCCCTGCTGAGTATGCTCCGCTTGCCGGCAACGGGGAGCTTTCGCCATTCAGCAGGACTTCAGCCATCTGGAAGAAACAATGGCCAGCCAAGCCGGATATTGTCTTTGAGGGAGGAAATGCTTGCACGGATGAATTTGGCTTTTGCGGCACACATGAGGCGTTAAGTGTATTGACCACGTCACATCGTATCCCGACAGCTCTGTTTAAGCATTTTTGTGAGACCAGTGCGGCCACCGCTGAAGCTGCATGGTTTGCCGCACAAATACAGGTAGCCTATCCTGATATCTGGCCGGAAACCATACGCGCTCTTATGGTGCATTCAGCGGAGTGGACATCTGCTATGCGTGCCCAGTTCGCCACAAACGGAAATAAAACCGAACTGGCCAGGCTACGGCGTATCTGTGGCTATGGAGTACCTTTACTCAGCCGTGCCTTGCACTGCATGAACAACAGCCTTGTCTTGGTGGCAGAGCGTGAACTGCAACCTTATAAATTTACTGGTACAAATGGGAAACTCGAAGACGGAATGCAAATGCATCTTTTTGAAGTGCCTTGGCCAATTGAGGCTCTTCGAGATCTCGGTGAGCAAAACGTGACTATGCGGGTCACGCTTTCTTACTTCATTGAACCAGGCCCAGGCCAGCGCGGCTGGAAAGACAAGTACAGCTATGCCTCTCATGGGTTACGCTTTGATGTATGCAGCCCGCAGGAAACCCGAGAAGTTTTTGCCGCCCGCATCAGCAAGATAATGGAGCAAGAAGAATTAGATCTCCCCGATGCCATTGACACAAGCGGTCGCTGGGCCATAGGCGCTAAAGGACGGAGTTCCGGTTCTGTTCATTCTGATTTCTGGGAAGGCACCGCTGCGGACATAGCTAGCTGCAACCACATCGCCGTTTACCCGGTAGTGGGGTGGTGGCGTAAGCGTAAACATCTAAAAAAGGCTGATAGCATGGCGCGTTACAGCCTTATCATCTCCCTTCATACCAAAGCCCAAGACGTGGACATCTACACCCCCGTCAAGGTGAAAATCGACAGTGCTGTCAAAACACCAGTTACCATCTCTATTTGATTCGCCGGGATTACGTATCTAACAGTTACAACGCTGAGAGAGTGTACTTTTACGGCACTCGACCGGAGCAAAAAACGAAGCCTGACGAAGCATCACGCCAAACCGGGGCACTACCCCACAAAAACCCGCTTTCTGTAAGGAGTTCACCATGACCAACCTGCTTGACGGCATCAAACCAATCTTGCTCATGGGGCCCGGTCCTTCCTGCGTTTTTGACGAAGTATACGCCGCCATAGCCAAACCTACCCTCGGGCACCTTGACCCCTATTTCATCACAATCATGGATGCGGTGAAGGCGGACATGCAGACGCTGGTCGGCACCGGGAACAAGCTGACCATGCCAATGTCCGGCACCGGTTCCGCGGGAATGGAAACCTGTTTCGTGAACCTTGTGGAGCCGGGCGACCGCGTTCTGGTACTCATCAACGGCGTGTTCGGAAAACGTATGGAAGACGTTGCCGGGCGTCTCGGAGCCAAGGTTGATGCGCTTGAGTTTGAGTGGGGCACTCCTGTTGCGCCGGAAAAGGTCAAGGAACAACTGGCCAAGGGCCCCTATGCCATTGTCGCTGTCGTGCATGCGGAAACGTCCACCGGCGTGGCCAATCCGGTCAAGGCTATCGGCGATCTGGTCAAACCCACGGGCGCGCTTTTCCTGGTGGACTGCGTGACCAGCCTCGGCGGCATGCCGGTCAGCATGGACGACTGGGGAGTGGACGCCCTTTACAGCGGCACCCAGAAGTGCCTCTCCTGTCCTCCGGGTCTTGCGCCGGTATCTTTCTCCGACAAGGCCGTGGAAAAGCTGAAAAACCGCAAGAACAAAGTGCCCAACTGGTATCTTGATCTGACCATGATCATGAACTACTGGGAAGGCCACACCCGCGCCTACCACCACACAGCGCCCATAAACATGATTTACGCCCTTTACGCCGCGCAACGCTGCGTACTTGATGAAGGGCTGCCCGCTGTCCATGCCCGGCACAGGGAAATGCACGAAAGACTGGTGCGGGGACTTGAGAAGATGGGACTTTCCATGTACGTACAAAAAGAGTTCCGTCTGCCCATGCTGAACGTGGTCAATATTCCGCAAGGCGCGGAGGATGCCAAGGTTCGGGCGCGCCTGCTCACGGAACATGGCATTGAGATCGGCGGCGGCCTCGGCCCCATGGCCGGAAAAATCTGGCGTATCGGCCTGATGGGCCATACCGCCCGCCCCGCCAACGTGGACAAGGTTCTGTCCGCCTTGGCCGCTTGTTTATAGCCCCCGCGCAAGGCCATGTCCAAAGTCACCATTATCGATGTCGCCCGCCTGGCCGGGGTCTCCACGGCCACGGTCTCGCGGGCCATGCACACCCCGCATGTGGTGCGTCCCGCCACCCTTGAGCGGGTGCTCTCTGTAATGCGTGAATGCGACTACGTGTATAATGCCACGGCCGGAGACTTCTCCCGGCGCAAGTCCACGGTCATCGGCGTCCTTATTCTTTCCACCACGACAAAAGTGGCCGATTCGCTCAGCGCCGCCCAGGAGGTGGCCACGGAGCGGCAGTTCCCGCTTATTGTCAGCACGTCCGGCTATGACCCCGCGCTGGAGCATCAGCATTTACAGCAGTTGCTGCAACGCGGGGTCGCCGGGGTGCTGGTCATCGGGCATCAGCGCGCGAACCTGGCCGCCATTCGTGAACTGCAGAACAGAGGCATTCCCTGCGTCTTTCTCTGGGAAACCCTGCCGGAAAGCAATGACAGCTATGTGGGCATAGACAACCTGCAAGGCATGTACGCCATGGTCGATCATCTGATCAGCCAGGGCTACAAGCGGATCGGTTTCATATGCGGCATCAACTCGGGCGTGGATCGCATCATCAAACGCTATGACGGGTATAAAAAGGCCCTGCTGGCCAATAATCTGCCTCTTGATGAAAACATCATCCGCTCGGCCACATCCACCTTGGCCAATGGCAAGGCAGCCATGAAATCCCTCATGGCCCTGCCGGACCCGCCCCGCTGCGTCTGCTGCGCCAGTGACGTGCTGGCTGTGGGCGCCATGGCCGCCGTGCATGAAGCCGGACTCAGCGTACCGTATGACTTCAGCATCGCCGGTTTTGACAGTACCGACCTTTCCGCCTATCTCTCCCCCACGCTTTCCACGGTGGAGGTGCCGGGTGAGGAAATGGGCCGCCTTGGCATGGAGGCGCTGCTTACCCTAGTATCTCACGAAAAACACCCCCCCATCCAAAAAACGCTGCCCACCTCCCTGGTGCTCCGGGCTTCCACCTGCCCGGCGGACAAGCAGAAGCAATAGTAATACTCGGGTAGGCCGCCTTTACGGAATGGGCTCGGGGCTGTCTCCAAATAAGAGATTTTGCTCCAAGAGCAAGGAACCCGGCCCTTTTTGCGGAGGAAGTGACAATTCCGCAGGATAGCGGAATTGTCGACCGGAGAAAAAAGGGCCGGGTGACGCAGCTATTTGGACAAAAGAATTATTTAGAGACAGCCCCTCGCGTAAAGACTCGATACAGATCCGGGCCGCTGACGCAAGAACGTCCTTGCGGGCAGGCGCGTCCTTGGCGGCTTGCGTGAAATAGACGGCAAGGACGATAGGCTTCCCGTCCGGGGGCCAGATCACAGCGATATCATTGCCTGTTCCATAGCGGCCGCTGCCGGTTTTATCACCCACAATCCACCCCGCGGGCACTCCGGCCCGGATGCTCTCGCCGCCTGTGGTGTTGCCCTTGAGCCAGTCCGCGAAGCGTTCTTTCTGTTCCTGGGAGAGCGTATTTCCCAAAACCAGGCGGCCCAGGGTTTCTTCCATGGCGGCGGGACTCGTCGTATCTCTCGGATCGCCCGGCTCGGCGCTGTTGAGGTCCGGTTCCCAACGGTCAAGCCTGAATACCGTGTCGCCGATGGAACGGGCAAAAGCGGTCAACTTCTCAGGGCCGCCGATTTCCCGCAACAACAGGTTGGCCGCCGTGTTGTCGCTAATCTGCAACGCAGCCACACAAAGATCCAACACGCGCATTCCCTCGGCCACATGGCGTTCGGTGACCGGCGACCAGACAACCAGGTCCGTGGCGGTATAGGCTATATTCTTTTGCATAAAGGCGTCGTCATGCCCGTGTTGCTTGAGCACCGCCGCAACAAGCACCGCCTTGAAGGTGCTGCATAGGGGAAAACGCTCCTCCGCGCGGTATTGGATCCGCCTGCCGGTGGCGGTATCCAAAGCGGACACGCCGAGCCTGCCGCCCGTTGCAGCCTCCAGATCCGCCAGTTGCCGCCACGCGGGAGAGGATTCCGCGCCCTTGGCGGAAAATGCGGGGAACAGCAACACAAGCAAGAAAACAAGAAACACATGCTGTCTGGGCCATATACAAAACATAGCGCCTGCCTTGGTAATCAAAAATACACACGGCCTGATGCCGGTTCATCCATATATAACGGGTCCGGGCTGCCCATGCAAGAAAAGCGGTAGCGCCTCGGTTTGCCGTGATACTTCGTCAGGCTTGCTTTGTCCTCCGGGGCAGGACCGAAGAGTCCAGCCCCATCGGTCAAAGCTGCGCCTTCCTCGTCTGACGACAAACCGAAGCGCTACCCGATAATGCTGTTTTCTGGACATGCGCCTCCTTTTTCCCTATTCTTCCATCCGGCGGAGAACGATTTCAAGGAGATACGCACAGGTGCCCATACAGTTGATCATGCTCGGAACAGGCCGGGCCATGGTGACCAAATGCTATAATACCTGCTTTGCCGTCCGGAACGCCGACGAATACTTTCTGGTGGACGCGGGCGGCGGCAACGGCATTCTGGCCCAACTCGAGAAAGCCGGTATCCCGTACCAAAGCCTGCGCAGCATGTTCGTTACCCATGCGCATACCGACCATGTTCTCGGCGTAATCTGGGTCATTCGCAAAATAGCCATGCTTGCCGCAAGCGGGAAATACACGGGGAACTTTACCATATACTGCCACGCCGAGCTTGCGCACGCCATTGCCGCCATATGCGAACTGACCCTGCCGGGCAGCATTTTGCAGGCTCTCGGCCGCAGCATCATTCTGCGCACGGTGGAAAACGGCGAAACATGCGAGCTGGCCGGTCTGGACATCACGTTTTTCGACATAGGTTCAACAAAAACCAGACAATTCGGCTTTCTGGCCCGGCTCCCGGACGAACAGACCCTGGTGTGCCTCGGCGATGAGCCATTCAAGGATATTAATAAAAAATATGCCAATAACTGTACCTGGCTGCTCTCCGAGGCTTTTTGCCTGTATAAGGACAGGGAAATTTTCCAGCCCTATGAAAAACACCACAGTACAGCCTTGGACGCCGGGCGCACGGCTGAAGAACTGGGAGTAAAAAACCTGGTTTTGTACCATACGGAAGACGCAAATCTTGCGGATCGAAAAGCCCTGTACACCCAAGAAGCGGCAACCGTGTTCAGCGGCGCCATTTTTGTGCCGGAAGACCTGGAAGTCATCTCCTTGAACGCTCAATAATTGCCATCAGCAAAAGGAGCTCAGCATGACAAAGCCCTCAGCATACGTCTGTTAAACTGACGGGCTACGCCGGAGGACTGGATAAAAAGGAAGCCTTGCTGCGCCTAGAGCGGGCTGTTTCCAGGGCGGCTATACTGCGCAATACCCCCTCCAACTCCTTCATTATGACCGGCTTAGCAATAAAAAAATCCATTCCTTCTTCCAGAAAGCGCTCCTTGTCCCCCTGCATGGTGTGCGCGCTCACAGCCACCGCAATGAGATCTCCGGGCACGGGAAGAATTTTTCCGTAACCGCCGGGAATTTCCGCCCGCAGGAGCTTCTCGGCTTCCTCTGTGGGCGCGATATCATCCAACCGGCCTTGCCTGATCCGCCGCACAACCTCCAGACCGTCCATGCCGGGCATCTGGATGTCCGTGAAAAGACAATCGAAAGTATACAGTTGCAGCATTTCCAGGGCCAGGCGGCCGTTACGGACGCAAACAGGCCGATGCCCAAGATGCTGAAAAAATTTGCGGATGGCCAAACGGCTCACGTCGTCATCCTCAACCACCAGAATACGCAGAACATCCGCGTCTGGTCCGCTCTGCTGCGCGCCGCGCGCTGCAAAAGGCCGGGACTTGCCGGACACGTGGGCGAAACGCAAGGTACAATGGATAATTGTGCCTTTTCCCGGCTCGCTTTCCACACTGACGCTGCCGCCCATGAGATCCACGAGGTGCTTGACAATACTGAGCCCGAGCCCGGTCCCCTGGTATTTCCTGGTGGAGGCGCTGTCTATCTGAGTAAAGGCCTCGAAAATCCTCGCCTGCTCCTCATGCGCAATGCCTATGCCCGTATCCCGGATGGTCAGGTAAAGCCAGACATGCGCATCATCCTCATACGGCAGCACGGAACACTCCACGTAGATACCGCCCTTTTCAGTGAACTTCAGGGCATTGCCCACGGTATTGAAAATAATCTGCCGCACTCTGGCATCATCGCCCAGCAACGATGGCGGAATATCTTCATCCGCAATCGTCTCAAAAATCAGGCCACGCTCCTCGGCCTCCCGGCGGAACAGGGAGAGTGAGGATGTTAAGGCGCTTTTGAAGTCAAACGGCTCCACCCGCAGCGCCATCTTGCCGGACTCCATGCGCGAGAAGTCAAGGATATCCGAAATGATACGCAAGAGCGCCCTGCCGGAACTGTCGGCCGTGCGCACGTATTCGCGATGCTCTTCGTCCAGGGGCAAAAAATCCAGCAGTTGCAGCATACTGAGCATGCCATTCAAGGGCGTGCGCAGTTCATGGCTGACATTGGCCAGAAACTCATCCTTGACCTTGTTGGCCTTTTCCGCCGCATCTTTGGCCCGTTGCAGTTCCCGGATATACTCATGCCGCCGGAGCACCAGCCAGGCGCCGTTGATAAAAGCTTCAAGCTGCTGCAAGTCACCATTCTGATATTCCGCATTCTCTTTGTTGCACACGCTCGCAATGCACACCAGCCGATCTCCGTCGTAAACCGGAGCCGCGATATAGCGCATGACCCGCAGCCGCCCTTCATGCGCAAGCATCACGGGCTGCAGGCAGGTGCCGTTGCGAATCACGGCCCGGTGCCTTTCTTCGCCCTCAGGCAACGTGATGTCCACCAATTCCCTGGGCAAAGAATCTTTACTCAGCAGACTGACATATTCATAATTTTGGGGCCAGACCACACGGCCCTTGCGCTTGGAATCAGCATGAGGAAAAAAGAGAAAACCCTGGCTGCTTTCCGTCAGCCTGACCATCCGATCCATGACAAAGTCCATGACTTCGTCTTCCGGCACGCCACTCATCTGCGTCAGCCGGTACAACGCTTCCAGACGCAGTTCGTTCAACCTGGCCTGGCGCTTGGCCAGCAGGCTGTCCGTGAGATCCCAGAACTGGGTCATCACGGCCGTAACCCGCCCCTCCGCGTCCAGGTTCGGCCAGAAAAGATATTCGCCGGTAACATTGTGTCCATAATCAGTGGCAAAGGTCACCACTTCCCGCAGAGCGCCGCCCTGTGCAAACACCTTGCGCACGCAGCCCTGCAAATGAGAACGCAGGTCCGGCGCCATTTCCTCAAAAAAGTCCGCTTCGGCTTCGGAACACAGATCCGCATCAGCCGAGAGCAGATGACGAACGCTTTTACAATTGACCCGCTGCGGCACGGACACGAGACTTTCTTTCACAGAAACATCCACCGCTTTTTCGGACAAGGTATGAAAACGGGGGGCGCTCATGCCCGCGCTGCCGTGCTGGAACTTTATGTCGGAACGCAAAAAAGTGATGTCCATGAGTGCTCCGCAGACACGTTTCGGGCGTTCGCCGCACTTTTCCACCACCCGGCCCCGGCTGAGCAGCCAGGCCCATGCGCCATCGGCGCGCTGTATCCGGAAAATACTCTGATAATTCTCGCTAACGCTTTCCACTATATCCCGCGCCGCTTCCAGGAACGGCTGCACATCTTCTTCATGAACATACGGCCACCAGCAGGACACGGTTGTCTCCACTGATTCGTCGTCGGGCCGTAACAAAATACTCCGCCATTCCCGGGAAAAGATCACTGTGTCGGCGGAAATATCCCAGTCCCAATGCACAAGACCTTTGATCCCCTCCAAAGGGAAGTTCGAAAGTCCGTCCTCACTCAGCGGGAAATCGAAACCGGGCGCAGGGTCATTTAACATGGCCACTCCAGGGAACATAACTATTTAATATAAACTACTTAGTAGCTATTACTAAAACAGAGCTATTTAATCAACCTTTTCTATCCAGCCGGCGGCGAAGGCCAAGCGCAGTAAGCGGCAGAGCCGCCTCCCGGATACCGGAAGGCGGCTCTGCACAAATCAGTATACATGGCCGGAGCGATCCGGCCTGTTTCAATCTACTTTATTTCACGCAGCGCGGTCTTTTCCACATAGGGCAGCAGGAGCTTGTCCGCTTCTTCCTGCGCTTCCCTGGCCGCTGTTTCCGGGGTGTAGGCAGGGTCGTTGACCAGCTTCTGCACGCGGTTTTCCATGGCCTGGCGCACCGGCACCACATTGTACATGGAATACCAACTGCGGGCATACTTCAGTTGTTCCAGGGCGGTCTCGGCCACTGGATTCTTGGCCAGAAAGTCCTTCATTTCCGGCAAGTCGTAAGCCTTGATGCGCGGCGCAAAATAGCCGGTGAAGCGGCTCCACTCACCGGAAAGCTCCGGCGTGATCAGATAGGCGATAAAGGTTGCCGCGGCCTTTTGCTGGTCTTCGCTTATGCCCTTGTAGCTGACCAGCGAAGCGCCGCCTATGCTCACGGCCCGGCGCAGCCGCTCCGGCATAAAGGCAACGCCGAGCTCAAAGTCTTTCACATTGTCACGCATGAAGGTGAGCGCCCCGGTGCTGAGAAAAGCCATGGCCAGCTTCTGGTCAAAAAAGCTGGTTGAGATGTAGTTGGTATCCAGCACGCCCTTGGGCATGGCGTTGTGCTTGAACACCAAATCCTGCCAGAAACGCAGCGCGCCGATGGTGGTCGGCGTATTATAGTACATTTCCCCCGGATATTCCGAATTGTAGTATTCGCCGCCATTGGCATATACCAGCGACAGGAGAATCCAGGCGCAGTAGTCATTGTTGACGGTGGGCATCATGACGCCCCAAACGCCCTTCTTCTGGTCGGTGAACTGTTTGGCAACGGCCACAACATCATCCCAGGTCTGGGGCGGCTTTACGCCGGCCTGATCAAACATGGTTTTGTTGTAGTAAAGCAGCGGCGTGGAGTTGTGGAAGGGAATGCTGTATACTTCGCCGTTGAACATGGCATTGCTGTGCAGGGCGGGCCAGAACTCGTTCTTCAGGAAGCTCTGCGTGTCGATATTCTGATGCTTCAGAATTTCCTGCATGGGAATGATCGAGTCGCTGATAACCAAATCGCTGATATTATTGGCCGCGGTAACGACCACGGCAGGCGGATTGCCCGCTTTCTGCGCGGCCGTGGCTTTCATCTTGGTGCTGTCATAATCGCCGGTGAAAATGGCCGTGACCTCGATATCTTTCTGCGACTTGTTGAACTGGTCGGTGATTTCCATCATCCTCTGGGCCAGCTTGCCTTGCAACTGTACCGGGAACATGAAGTCGATCTTGGTTGCGGCCAGCGCCTGCCCCGACATACAGAAGGTCAAAAACAGCATCAAAACGAGGGATTTCAATTTCATACATTCCTCTTCAACTTTAAAGTGGATGGGAGATTCCCGATTTACATTATTCTTTCTTGTGTCTCCGAATCAAAAAAATGCACATCCCGCGCCGAAAAGCAGATTGAAACATTTTCACCCGCGTTGGGCGCGGGCAGATTGCTCGGCATACGCATTTGCAGTTTGGCGCCTTCAACATCACGAAGTTGCAGTATGTATTCAGCGCCGAGCATTTCCCGTCTGCGCACCTGCGCGTTGATGCAGATGGACTGTTCATCGAGGGGCGTCACGCCTTGCAGTTGCAGGTGTTCGGGCCGGATTCCGGCCACAAGAGACGTTCCCGCCGGGCGGGCGCACAGGGGATGATCGGCCTCCAGCTTTTTTGTCATCCCGCCGGCAAAGCACAGGCCCGCATCATCGTGGCGGACCTGAATGAAGTTCATGGCCGGATTGCCGATAAAACCCGCCACAAAGGTGTTGATCGGCGTATGATACAACTCTTCCGGCGTGCCGATCTGCTGAATGCGTCCCTGCCGCAACACCACAATACGGTGCGCCATGGTCATGGCTTCGACCTGATCGTGGGTCACGTAAATGGTCGTCACCCCGAGCTTGCGTTGCTGGCTGGTGATGGCCTCGCGCACCTCGTTGCGCAGCTTGGCGTCAAGATTGGAAAGCGGCTCGTCCATCAGAAACACTTTCGGATTGCGCACAATGGCTCTGGCCATGGCCACGCGCTGGCGCTGTCCGCCGGAAAGCTGGCCGGGCTTGCGTTCCAGCAGGCCGTCCAGATGCAGAATTTTGACCACATGCTCCAGCGCCTTGAGCCGTTCCTCCTTGGGCACGTTGCGCAGGCGCATGCCAAAGGTGATGTTTTCCGCCACGCTCATGTGCGAATACAGGGCGTAGTTCTGGAACACCATGGCCACATCCCTGTCTTTGGGCAAAAGATGGGTCACGTCCGTGTCGCCGATCAGCAGGCGGCCGCTGTCGGCTGTTTCCAGCCCGGCCAGAATGCGCAGCAAGGTACTTTTTCCGCTTCCGGAAGGCCCCACAAAGACCGTGAACTCACCGGGCTTGAGCGCCAGGCTGATGTCTTCAAGGACGACGGTTTGTCCGAATTTTTTGCTCACATGCTGATATTCAACGCTAAATGCCTCTTGCATCTGTACACAGCCTCGCGTTTATTTCAGCTCGCCAAAGCCGAAACTGCTGATAAATGTTTTCTGGAAGGCGATGAAAAGAATCATGATCGGGATGCAGACCAACAGCGCTCCGGCGGCCACAAGCCCCCAGTCGGCCCCTGCTTCCGCGCCCTTGGCAAAGCTGGCGAAGCCCACGGTCAGCACATGCTTGTCCGGCGAATTGATGACCATGAGCGGCCAGATATATTCGTTCCAGTGCGCGGTAATGCTCACAATGGAAAAGGCCACCAGGGAGGGTTTGACCATGGGCAGCAGCACGTGCCAGAGCACCTGCCGCCAGTTGGCCCCATCCATGACCGCGGCTTCAATAAATTCTTTCGGGATGGTTTTGAAGGCCTGCCGCATCAGAAAGGTGCCGAAAGCCGAACCGAAATACGGCATCATCAGGCCCACCAGGCTGTTCAGCAGCCCGAATTTACGCAAGGTGATCATGTTAGGCACAATGAGCACGGCCGGGATGATCAAAAGCTGCACAAGAAACAGCATGAACAGCGTTTTTTTGAGCGGAAAATCCAGATACGCGAAGGAATACCCCGCCAGGGTGATGAAAACCAACTGCACCGCCAGTGTTCCGCCGGTAAAGATGATCGTGTTGATATACAGCGTACTCCACTTGGCAAAGGAAAGCGCTTCAGCAAACTTTTCAAAGCTCGGCATACTGGACGGGATAAGCACGGCCAGCCGCGGGTAATTCATTTGCAGCGCGGCCAGGACCATCCAGACAAAGGGCAGAATCCACAGCAGGGCCACGGCGAACAGGACCAGCCGCAGGACAAGATAGACTTTGGGATTATTGTTCATAATGGGTGCCGCGCTCAAGAGCGGCCATGTTCATTATGGTTATCACGAGCAGCACCGCCAGGGTGACCACTGTGGCGGCCGAGGCCTTGCCGATGTCCAGACCTTCCTGCGCCGTGGTGAATATATAGAACAGCAGCACGTTGGTGGCGTTGTTCGGGCCGCCGTTGGTCATCACCATGATGTGATCGATCTGCGTTACGGCGTAAATGATGGCAATGGTGCCCACAAAAGTGATGGTCGGCCGCAGACGCGGCAGGGTCACCAGCCAAAAGGCCTGCCAACTGTTCGCGCCCTCCATGACAGCCGCCTCCAGCGAGCCCTTGGGGATGCCCTGCAACCCGGCCAGAAAAAAGACCATGTAATATCCGGCAAACTTCCAGATGGTCAAAACCATCAAGGCAAGCAGCGCGGTCTGCTCGTTGCCGAGAAAGTTATGCTGGTTGAGACCAAGGAAATTCGTCAGGTAAAAATCAATCAGGCCCACGCGCGGCAAAAAGATGAATATCCACAGGCTGGCCGCTCCGACCAGCGGAATCACGGTGGGGAAAAAGAACACCGAGCGCAGCATTCTGTTGATGACATTGTTGCCGTTGATCATCACAGCCAGCCACAGAGCAAGCGCAAGACTGGGAATGACCGTTCCCAAAACAAACAGGAGGTTATTGACACAGGCTTTGGCAAAGGCGGGGTCGTCAAACAGCCGTTCGTAATTGCCCAGTCCGACAAAGACGGACCGGCCTACTTCCATGGCGCGAAAATCAAACAGCGACTCAAACGCCGCAATCCCGAAGGGAAGATAGGTAAACAGGAAAATAAAGATCAGACTTGGTATAAGCAGCAAGAAGGGAAATACATAGCGTGAACGTGTACTGAGCCCCATAGTCATTCCCGAATACAGACGATAATTTAAGAAAACGTAATGCCGACTTTACAGTCCAGACAATCACAGTCGGCAGAACCTACACCCTGCTTGTGGCGATTGTGTTACGCTTTTCCGTCTTTTTGTTCCACCAACCGAAAAGGCGCCTGTCGCCGCCGGCAATATCATCCAGGCCAGGCGTTCAAATACGAATCTTCGCCGCAACGTTGTTACATAGCACCGAGTCATGCCTGCTGGCAATATACGATAATGTCGGGCAGTGCCTCAGTTTGAGCAATACGGTAGTGTCTCAGTTTGGCGTCAGACGAGGAAGGCAAGTTTTTTGCGACGGGAGTGTACTCTTCTGGTACTCGACCGGAGCAAAAAACGAAGCCTGACGAAGTATCACGCCAAACTGAGGCACTACCTAATGTCGGCTTATGCGCGGACTCTCCGTGCGCTATTTCTCTTGTCTGTGCAGGGAGAACAAGATACCATCAATGCAGGCAATATGCCTGTAATTCACGATTTTCCTAAGGAAGGTCTTAAAATGAAGAAAATACTTATGGCCCTTGGCGTCCTGGCCTTTACGCTTACGGCATACGGCGCGCAAGAGGCGCGCTCCGCACAGGATCCGGCTTTGACGGTTGTCGGCTTTTCGCAGGTGGGATCGGAGTCTGACTGGCGCATGGCCAATACGCAGTCCATGAAAAAAGCTTTTTCCGAAGCAAACGGCTTCAAGCTGATCATAAAAGACGCCCAGCAGAAGCAAAGCAGGCAGGTTGCGGCGATCCGCGACTTTATCGCTCAGAAGGTGGATTTTATCGTTGTGGCGCCCACTACCGAAGACGGCTGGGACGATGTCCTGAAAGAAGCGAAAGCCGCGGGCATTCCGGTCATCATTGTTGACCGGAGGATTAAAGTATCGACCGATGACCTCTACAGCAACTGGGTTGGCTCCAACTTCCGCAGAGAAGGCGACACCGCCGTGGCCTGGATGGAAGAGAACCTGGGGACCGATAAGGAACTTTTCATTGTGCACTTACAGGGCAGCATGGGCTCATCAGCGCAAATCGGCCGCACGGAAGCCCTGCAGGCGGGGGTGGACAGAAATTCCGGCTGGCAGGTGGTAGCGCGCGATTCCGGCGACTTCACCCAGGCCAAAGGCAAAGAGGTCATGGAGCGGATTTTGAAGCAACACGCGCGCATAGATGTGCTGTACGCTGAAAACGACAATATGGCCTTTGGCGCGATGGAAGCCATGGACGAGGCGGGCAGAAGCTATGGCCTGAGAGGCGACACCACCATCATCTCCTTTGATGCAACGCGCGCCGGCCTCACGGCTACCCTGAAGGGAAAAATCAATTTCAACGTGGAATGCAATCCGCTGCACGGCCCGCGCGTGAAGGAAATCATCCAGCGCCTGAAAAACGGTGAACGCCCGGAAAAATACTCCTATGTGGATGAAGCCGCTTTTGACGCCAGAACCTTCACACAGGCCGAGCTTGACGCACGCGAGTATTAGCAGCGAATGATGAGGGATCTGTTCGCATGGGTAGCGCTGGCCGCCGCGTTTCTGATCGCGGCTATCTTCGGCTATAGCCTTATTGGCGGGGATTTGATGAAAAACGATCCCTTGCGCACGGATTTGACGGCTTTTCCCGCCTATATGAAAAACGGCTTTGAGTCGGGGTATGCCTCGGTGAAAGATCCGGAACTGATCATCTGGGATCTGGAACTGTCCCCTAACAGCACTCCCATCCTTATGTCGCGTCTGCCGGAGGATGAGTATTCGTCGAGTCATCCGGCTTTTTTGTCGCCCGGAATGCGCAGGATTGAGGAATGCACAATCCTGATTCCCTTTGTCATGAGCAGGGAACAGATCAGCAGCCTTTACGGCGATAATCCGCTCTCGCCGGGCATACACCTGGCCGGGATCGGCGAAAACTGGGCAATCTACCTCAACGGGAGCGTGATCGCCAGGCAGCAGCATGTGGACGCCGAAGGCCACATTACGGCCTTCCAGAGCAGGCGCGGCGTAAGTATTCCTTTTGACAGGAGGTTTATCAACGAGGGAGACAACTTCCTTGTCTTTCACATCCTCGGCGCGCGCGGCAGCCCCTATGCCGGGCTGTTCCACAGTTCGCCGTATTACATAGGCGATTATACAAAACTTGCCGACGCCGGCGGGGAGCTTTTAACAGTATCCCTGTGCACGGTTTTTGTCCTCCTGGGGCTGTACCACATCCTGCTGTACTTTTTACGCCGCACTGACAGCGACAACCTGGTGTTCGGCATTTTTTGCAACCTGGCCGCGATCTTTATTTTCACATACAGCCCCGCCGTGTATCGCGTACTCGACAACAGCGCGATTGCGCAACGGATGGAATACGCCTCGCTTTACCTTCTTCTGTTCGTTCTGGCCATTTTTCTGGAAAATCTCATTTTCGGCAAGGCCAAGCCGGTCACTCGTCTTTATGGCGCGCTTAGCGTCGTGGTGATTGCGCTGCAGAGCGCCTTTACCATCTGGTTCGCCATTGATCTGCGTACTATCTGGCTGCCCTGCGCCGTTGCCTTCATGCTGTATATTTTTTGTTACAGCGTCGTCTACGGCGTTGTCCGGCATCTCAAAAAACCGGAAAGAGACTTCATTTACCTTTTATTTGTGATGGCCGCCATAGCGGCCACGGGCATCTTTGACATGCTCGACGCCCTCTTCTGGCGCAGCGGCGCTTTGCTCACGCGTTACAGCACGTCATTTTTCATCCTGTACATGACCTTCATGCTGGCCCGCAGATACGCAAACCGTTTTGAAAGCACCACACAGATGAAGGACCTGCTCGAAGAAACCGTAAAACAGCGCACAGCGCAGCTTGAAGAGCAGGTTGTGCTGTCCGAGGCGGCATCAAGGGCCAAGAGCGACTTTCTCGCCAACATGAGCCACGAGATCCGCACGCCGCTGAACGCCGTTCTCGGCATGACGGCTATCGGCGCCAAAGCCCGGGACATGCTGAGCAAAGACCATGCTTTCGTAAAAATCAAGGAAGCGTCGAACCATCTGCTCGGCGTTATTAACGACATTCTTGATATGTCGAAGATAGAGGCGGGAAAACTCGAGCTCTCCGCTATCGATTTCCGGGTACGGGAGGTTGTCGCGCACGTTGAAGACATCCTGCGCTTCAAAACCGACGAAAAAAACCAGAAATTCTCTGTCAGCATCTCGGATGCGGTGCCTGATTCCCTGTACGGCGACGACACGCGTCTTGCCCAGGTCATTACCAATCTCATCGGCAATGCGGTCAAATTTACGCCTGAGCAAGGGGAAATCTCACTTGTCGCGGAACTCGAGGACGAAACGGACGGCATCTGCACGGTGTGTTTTCGCGTGCGGGACACGGGCATCGGCATAACCGAGGAACAGAAGGCGAAATTGTTCACCGCCTTTCAGCAGGCAGAGAGCCAGACAACGCGCAAATATGGCGGAACCGGACTCGGACTCGCTCTCAGCAAGCGGATAGTCGAGCTTATGGGCGGTGAAATCCGAGTGGAATCCGAACCCGGCCGCGGTTCGTCGTTTAGCTTTACCATCAAAGCGCCCCGCGCCGACATGGCGCCCCAGGAAGAACTTTCCGGAAACGCGACGCAGGAGATGCGCGAGGGCGAATTCGCGGACAAGGTCATCCTCCTGGCGGACGATGTGGATATCAACCGGGAAATTGTCATCGCGCTGCTCGAAATAACCGGTGTTGTCATCGATACCGCCGAAAACGGCGCAAAAGCGGCCGAGCTGTTCGAGCAGGCGCCGGAACGCTATCACCTTATTCTGATGGATCTGCAAATGCCGGTTATGGACGGCTATGAGGCGACCCGGCGCATCCGCGCAGGCTCATCCCCTCAAGCGCCTTCCGTGCCGATTATAGCCATGACGGCCAACGTGTTCAAAGAAGATATAGAACACAGCCTGGCCAGCGGCATGAACGGACACCTCGGCAAACCGATTGAGCTTGAAAAACTGCTCCCCTTATTGCGCAAGTATCTCAGTTGAATATCATCCCAATTCAGTATAACCAGTAAAATCCTTTCCGGTTCCTTAAAAAATGGATGAAAATGGGTGTGTTTGTAGCTTGACTAATTGGGTGTTTTCGGGTGTATAAACGGGTATGATAAAAACCGACACATTGAGCATCACGCCCGAACTCCTTGGCCTAATCGCGGAAATTGATGAATTCAAAGGTGCATGGAAAGCCTTGGGAACCCTCGCTCCTGAACGTCTTTCCGCCCTGCGCCGCGTCGCCACCATTGAAAGCATTGGTTCGTCCACCCGTATTGAGGGAAGCAAGCTTTCCGACAGTGACGTGGAAAAGCTGTTATCGCATCTTTCCAGCCATTCTTTTTCTTCGCGCGATGAGCAAGAGGTCGCCGGATACGCGGAGGTCATGGAGCAGATTTTTCAGTCCTGGGAATACATCCCGCTGACAGAAAACCACGTCCGCCAACTGCATCGAGATTTGTTGCAGCACAGCGACAAAGACGAACGCCATCGCGGCAGCTACAAAACATCGCCAAACAACGTGGCGGCCTTTGATGACCAAGGGCAGCAGATCGGCATTGTATTTGAGACAGCAACGCCCTTTGATACTCCCCGGCTCATGCGGGAACTGATTGAATGGACAAATGCCGCGCTGGAAACCAAAAGTCTACACCCCTTGCTGGTTATCGGCATTTTCACTGTAACCTTTCTCGCCATCCATCCGTTTCAGGACGGCAACGGACGCCTGTCTCGCATCCTGACCACGCTTTTGCTGCTACGTTGCGGCTATGTCTACACGCCCTATAGCTCGCTTGAAAGCGTTATTGAAAACAGCAAAGAGGGCTATTACTTGGCCTTGCGTCAGACACAGACAACAATTCGCACTGACTCCCCCAACTGGCAGCCTTGGCTGCTGTTTTTCCTGCGCGCCCTGCACCAGCAAATGAAGCGTTTAGAAAAGAAAGTAGAGAGAGAGCATATAGTGCTGGCTGCCCTGCCCGAACTTTCCCTGCAAATTCTGGAATACGCCCGTGAACACGGACGTGTTACGCTGAAAGATATGGTCATCCTGACCGGAGCCAGCCGCAACACCCTGAAAGAACATTTCCGCAAGCTGATGGAGAACAGACATCTTACCATGCAGGGTAAGGGAAGAGGGGTGTGGTACAGGATGGGATAACACACGGCACCTTACCCACCATAATAATATGAACCAAAAGTGGTATACTCCCTCAAATGATTTTCAGAATAAATAGGGCAGATTTGCCCCAAAACTAAATAGCTCTTACGAGAAATCGTAAGAGCTATTTAGTTAGCACCCCAAGGGAATCTCAGCATTGTCAAATACCCAAAAAAAATATCCATGATAACAATGTGTTCAAGCACACATAACTGTCTGTAAGTCGATGTTGTATTCCTAATTAGCAAAATCAACCTTGTCCTGGCCCTAGGATTTGCTTGAATTGATTTTTTGCATTACCCTATTCAATATTATAATAATAGATATCGATTTCTCGACGTTGAAGCCTCAACTGCACAACTGGGAGCATGCTTGTGGGCGCATTAAGAATTAAACCTAGTGAAACTGTAAAAAAACACCTACTTGACGAGGTAAGCGGACTGTGTCCCTTTTGTGGCGATACCTTACTTCCTACAATTGATGCCTCAGCAAGAAGATCATTCGAAATCCCTCATATTTATCCTTTAAATCCAAAACCTTATCAGATTCCTCATCTACAAAACTGTTTCATCCCAGGTGGAGACATCAACAGCATGGAGAACCTATTAGCTGCATGCAGAAAATGTCATGATAATTATGATAAGTATTTTACAAAAAATGAGTTCAACAAGTGGTTGGCAACTAAGGATAGGGTTAAAAAAAATAGAGATATAAAACAGTTTTTTTCTAAATACACCATTGAAGATGAGATAAGGGTTGTAATCGAAAAATTAATCGATATTCAAAATGAAGAAAACGTTTCTAAACTTGATTATCGAGCACTAAAAATTGAACAGAAACTTGCAAATTCTATAACTTTTATATTGAAGAAAACCATAGAAAATGACGTTGTTGATTATTTTTATCTGATACAATCTATTTTTAAAGAAATAGATAAACTTCACCCTGGAAAATTCGATTTACTATCATCACAAATTAAAACTTTTTACTTAAAATGTTGTGAGAGCGGTCATAACAAGCAACGAATATATAATTATTTGGTAGATTGGCTTAATAATAAGACATCAAACACTTCAACAAGGGCGTGTGAGATAATATTGTCTTTTTTCATCCAAAATTGTGAAGTGTATTAACATGATATTACCAAATAAAATTGTTCAATTTGATGAAAGCATTATTTCAAAGTTACCATTAATATTGTCTCTATTAGAAGAACAAAGCTTCGAAGTATTAACTTTATATACAAAAACAAAAAGATATTTTGAAGATATTAATCAGTTCGTAATTACCCTTGATGTTCTATTTGTCCTAGGCAAAGTTGAAATAGATAAAAATTCAGGACGTATGAAGCATGCTAAAAAAAATTATCTGTGATAGATTTATCCAAAAAGAAGTAGCATTTCATAAAGGCCTAAACGCTGTCGTTGGTGATGATGATGCTACGAACTCAATAGGAAAATCAATATCGCTGATGATTATAGATTTTGTTTTTGGCGGCGAAGACTATATTCATAAAAATAAAGATGTTGTATCAAATATCGGACGCCATGAATTTCAATTTATCTTTGAATTTGATGGCAAGGAGTATTTTTTTAAGAGAGACACTTTAAGCTATAAATCTGTTGCCATATGTAATAGTGATTTTGTTGCGACTGACTTCATTTCATCTTCTGATTTCAATAAATTTTTGCAGAACCAATATAATTGTTCCCTAGAAGTATTAACATTTAGGGATATCGTTGGTAGATTTTTTCGTGTATATGGAAAAGAAAATTTAAATGAGAAAAAGCCTATCCAATACTTCGATAAAGAAACCGCAAGTGCTTCCATACGCAATTTACTCATGCTTTTTGATAAATATCGAGACATTCAATACCTTGACAATGAAGTTTCAAGTGCAAAAGAGAGCAAAGATTTACTTTCAAGCGCGATGAAAAAAGAACTGATCCCAAATGTTAGCAAATCAATATATTTCAATAATAAAAGTAATATCAATAACTTGGAAAACAGACTTCAAAGATTAAGAAAGGAAGCTATAGATTCATACATTGATACAAAGGCTATTATCTCAGCAGATGTTCTTTTATTAAGAGAACGTAAGAATGAACTTCTTGTAAGGATGGATGTTCTCAAAAGTAGAAAACGCAGAATCATTTTAAATATTGACCAAAACACCATCCCTTTTAAAAAAGAACTTGATAAGCTTAAAGAGTATTTTCCTAACTTCGATTCAGCAAAAGTCCTTGAAGTTGAATCATTTCACGCTCAGTTAACTAATAATTTGAGAGAGGAGATGATTAAAGCTCAAAAAGATATTGAAAATGAAATTGGAAAAATTGAATTTGAGTTAAAAAGTATCGATTTGGAGCTTGAGGAACGACTCAGTATAAAAGATGCACCTAAAATAGCAGTTGATTCATTGATAGACATAGCCACGGAGATTAAGCAACTGTCAGAGGCTAACAGATATTATGAAACTGAACAGGAGCTTGAGACGACGATTAAAAAGTCTTCCAAGGAACTAAAACAAGAAAAAGAAAGGGCACTAGCCGAAATAACCAGCTCAATTAATAATAAAATGGCTGCTCTTAATGCGAGAATTTATTCTGATGGTCGCAGGCCACCAACTTTAACAATTACTGGAAGTACTTACCGGTTTGATCGATTTGAAGATACTGGTACGGGGACTGCATATGTAAGTTTAATAACTTATGACTTAAGTATTCTTAGTTTGACTTGCTTGCCAGCTTTAATTCATGACTTACCACTTCTTAAAAATATTGAAGACTATGCTTTATCGAATATTGTAAAAATATATGCAGAATTTAGTAAGCAAATATTTATTTCCATTGATAAGCTTCCTTCTTATAGCGAAGATACCCAAAAAATTATTGGCTCAAACACTGTACTCAAATTGTCAAAGAATAAATTGCTATTTGGGATTAACTGGAAAGAGTCATCCTCCTAATCACCTCACCTGACCACCTTTCTGAAAACGGCTCCCACCCTATTAGTTTGTGGGGTTTCTTATACCCTTTTTAGGGTGCTGGCTTCCTGCATTATATCTCCGAGTGTGGGCAAAATACAATAGCAACAGAAAAATAGCCCGCTGTCTCGCTGGCGGTTTTGAACGCCCGGAGTCTTTCATTTTGAAGACTCTAACCAAAAACTCCAGCGAGACTTTTATGTCTCATCACTCTCCAAGTACTGCTCCGCAGTTTCAACCTTCTTCGTCCAATTCTCAAACCCATCCAGAATTGGCAAAGCGAATCCACAGATTCCAGGAAGCCGCCCAAGACTTGCTTGCCATGTATGAACCGTCAGAGCAAAACCGGGAGACTGTCCAGCGCTCCATAGCTAGATCCTCATCAGGCAACGCCGCCAACAAGGCTAGGAAAAACCTCGTGACCGCATGGGAGTGGGGAAGAAAATACTGCGGACTTCCTGTCGTGAATCCTTTCCGCGAAGTGGAAAAGTTTCCGGCAGACCAGAGTCCCCGGTATGTTCCATCTGAAGAAGACTTCTGGAAGGTATTTGAAAAAGCGGCCCCGCACGATCAGGTGTTCCTGCTCTTCATGCTCCACACCGGAGCCAGGAGGGCGGAAGTGTTCAGACTCCGTTGGGAAGACATCGACTTCGCCGGGAACAAGATACGTCTCGGCACCAGAAAGACAGCACATGGCGGAATGGAATACGCTTGGGTTCCCATGACAACGGAACTCCATAACGCTCTGGCCGGTCATCGCCTGACCAGTCGTTCAGTGCTTGTCTTCACAGACCAGGAAACCGGAGAGCCGTACACGGCCCGCCAGCACTTCATGGAAAGACTGTGCAAACGGGCCAAGGTCAAAGCCTTCGGTTTCCATGCCATCAGGCATTTGTCGGCAACCATCCTGGCGGATGAGGGCTTACCTATTCCAGCGGTGCAAGCCGTGCTTCGGCACAAGAACCCAAACACCACGGCCAAGTATATCAAAAGTCTCGGCGTCCAGCCGGGAAAACTGGACCATGTTTTTGCAAAAAGGAAAGGCCCGAAAGTGCTACCTTTCGAGCCTATGAAAAAAGCGATTGGCACATAGTTTGGCACACAGATAAAGTCAATCGCTGGAAAATTGGCGTCCCCTAGGGGATGGACAGGTACATCCCAAATATCGAAGATAATATACTATTTGCCGAAAGCGGCCTTGTCAATATCCGGGAAAATATCTGTAAAGACAATATGTTGTGTTGGCAGTTATCGGACGTTTTCGGGTTGTAATGGTTTCAAGGCGAAACCCCAGCTTGTTTTTGAAGCGTTTTTAGCGCGAACAATGCGGCACTTCACCCCAGTTCACCCAATTTCCAGCTTTCAATTTCGCCAGGGTATGGACGCCGTACCCCTGGCGCGATTTGTCGCCCCATGGCCACATCCCATCCTGTTCGACTGAGTGCGAGTATAATTAAGCCAAATTCTGCGTTTTCACATTTGACAAGAGAATGCTTTTCCAGCCAGGAATGGTCGCCATGCAAAGTCTCGCAACTTGTATGATGACCAACTAACCCCAAAAGACTTTTGAGCAGACCGCTGTTTAAAGTGTACCCGCAGGACTTCACTAAAAGCAATAAAATCATTAGCCTTCTGTCCTCTTGAATGGCAAAATTAAGAGCTTTGGGGTCAATTTCTGCCTTTGAGCTGGAAAGCATAGAGGGGCAACTGCATTCTCCATTGCTCATTTTTATTTTCCTCCATGCAGGTATTTGAGGCGAGAGTATAACTTCTTTGGGCTTCAGGAGAGGCTATGGATAGAGGCGAAAGTTGGACAGAACTCAGCGTTGAAGAATTATATCAATTGGTTTGGGAAAAACCAATGCAGGCACTCGCACAAGAGTTCGGGATATCCGATGTTGGCTTGGCAAAAATATGCAAGCGTAACAACATTCCAAGGCCGGAAAGAGGATATTGGGCTAAACTTTATTCTGGGCGAAAAATCAAAAGGCCGCCTTTACCAAAGGCTGCAAAAAGGAATGCTGTCGTCCGCATAAACCGGACTGAAACAATAGACATCCCAGCGGACACCTCATACGCATCAAAGAAAATTGTTATCCCTTCAACGCTTAATTCGCCTCATCCGCTTATCAAAGTAGCTAAAAAGAGTATGCGGTTTAGTAAGGATGGACATGGCTATTCCGAGCCTTCTGAAAAAATACGATGTTTAAATATCCAGACTACCACCAAGACGTTTGATCGAGCATTGCGAATCATGGATTCCATTATTAAAGCGCTTGAACAGGAAGGCATGTATGTAAAAATCAATGAACACGGAAGCACCAGTATTATTGTTGATGAAGAAGAGGTTAACCTTTATATCCGAGAGCCGCTCAGAAAAGTCCGTGTTGAACTGGAGCCCCAAAAAGATAGTTTCCTGTTCCGGATGGGGACTACGCATAGAACAGAGTATGTTCCTTCAGGAAAGTTGAGCCTTGGCTTGAACGAGTATACAGGAGCCCGTTCGAAATGGCGCGATACAGAAAAACGTCTGCTGGAAGATTCCTTTGATGACTTCATTTTTTGTGTCAGAAAAACTGCAATCATACTACATCAACGACACGTTGAATGGGAAGCCAGGAAACGACGAGAGCAGGAAGAGCAGCAACGTAGATATGAGGAAAGCCGCAAGGAATCAGCACTCAAAGAGCAGCTAGCAGCGTTCACCTATTGTGAAACGCTACGAAACTATGCCCAGAGCTTGCGAAAAGGTATTATCAAGGCTTCCGGCAAAGAGCCCGAGGGGAAAGCGGCAGAGTGGATCGCCTGGATAGAAAGACGAGCTGTCCGGTATGATGCTGTGACTGCCTTTGTTGCTAAACATATTGATGGTGAACAACTTGAGGACGATGAAGAATAGGTAACTATGAAAATCATCAGCTACAGCGACTTACATCTTGAATTTCCGCATAACTGGAGTCCGCCGCCAGATATTGACGGGGATATCCTGGTGCTGGCTGGCGATATCATTACCTTCAGGGATTTTACCCCTCTGGAAACTCTGCTGCGCGGTTGGGAAAAGCCCGTTTTGTTTGTTGCCGGAAATCACGAGTATTATACGCGCATGTCCATGCGGAAGAATGAGGAAGAATTCAGGGCCTGGTTGGCGGAAGCGTTGCCGCAGGTGCATTTTTTACGAGATGAAGGCGTTATCATTGATGGCGTCAACTTTTTCGGTGGCACGATGTGGACGAACTTCAAATCCGGCAATGCGCCATCGATGCGTCACGCGGAAGCCGCTCTGAATGATTTTCGATATATCCGTAGCGATGAGGGGATATTCACGCCAGAGTCCAGCATTGTGCAACATCAGCAATTTATAGCTGCCTTGGAGCACTGGCTGGATACGCGGCCACCCGGCCCCACTGTCATCATCACGCACCATGCGCCGGTCATAAACCCCAGGTCTCGGTATCTGTTGAGCCCGCTGGAACCGGCATTTGTCTCATACGAAATGGGGCGGTATATTGAAACATATGCGCCTGATCTATGGATATATGGGCATACGCACGAATGTGATGCCCAGCGTGTGGGGCAAACACAGATTATTTCCAACCAATTGGGATATCCTCACAACTCCGGGGGCTATGAAAGCGCAGGGGATTTTGATAATTACGGCTGTCCGGCTGAGGTGTAACACCACTCCTGCTTGGCTGCTCATTCAGATGAGAGTAATGTGGGGATATCTGAATATATGTCGATGAGGGAACAGTTATGAGTCGCAGTGTTCGCAAAAAGCCGATTATGGGTTGGACAACCTGCCGCAGCGAGAAGGACGATAAAAGAATCTGGCATCGCCGCTGGCGGGCTCATGAGCGGACGGCGCTGGCCTCCTCTCCCCTGGATGACGGAGATAGCAGGTTGCCCGTGTCTGTGAACCAGCTCAGCAACGTCTGGGATATGGGAAAGGACGGTCGGCAATATTGGCCGCTCTCGAAGCAAAAGAAAACCGCCAGACGTTGTGCCCGCCGAATCGGGCGTGGCCGTAAAGAACGTAAGGCGCTGGAAGAGCGACTTCTGCATAAGTTTATGGGAAAGTAGCATGAATAATTACCCGGCATTGTTGAAAGAAGTAAAAGACCGTATCCGGCAGGCACAAATCCGGGCTACCCTGTCCGCTAACGCGGAAATGCTTTTCATGTATTGGGAAGTGGGCCGCATTATTGATGAACAACGCGATGCCGAGGGCTGGGGAGCTAAAGTCATTCAACGGCTTGCTTTGGATATCCGCAACGAACTGCCGGAAGTCAAAGGCTTTTCAGAAAGAAATCTCAAGCGGATGCTTGCTTTTTATAAAGAATATAGCAAGTTACAAATTGGGCCACTGTCGGTGGCCCAATTGCCCGGCATAACCGAGTCTCCAATCAGGCCACTGCCGGTGGCCCAACCAAAGGGAGAAGAGGCAACGGATCAGAGTGCAAAATTGCTTGAATATGTCCTGCGCCTTCCGTGGGCACATAATGCTCTGCTTCTTGGGGTTAAAAGCATCACGGCCCGTCTCTGGTATATGACGCAAACTTTGGAACATGGCTGGAGTAAGGACTGGCTGATTGGACAAATCAAGGCTAACGCCTTTGAACGCCAGGGCAAAGCCGTCACAAATTTTGTCACGCACCTTCCCGCGCCGCAATCCGCTTTGGCGCAAGAATCTTTGAAAGACCCGTACATTTTTGATTTTATGACGCTCGCAGAACCTTTTTATGAGCGAGAGCTGGAAACAGGCCTGGTCGCGCAAGTAGAGAAATTTCTGCTGGAGCTTGGTGCCGGGTTTGCCTTTATCGGCAGGCAATATCATGTGGAAGTCGGCGAGCAGGATTTTTACATCGATCTGCTTTTCTACCACACGCACTTGCGCTGCTATGTGGTGATCGAGCTAAAACGGGGACAATTCAAGCCCGAATATGCCGGGAAGGTTAATTTTTACTGCTCCGTAGTTGATGACATTTTGCGGCATGAGCACGACAATCCGACCATCGGCCTGATTCTCTGCCAAACCCATGACCGGGTAGTTGCCGAGTATACTCTGAAAAATGTGGATACCCCCATCGGCGTTTCCGAGTATGAATTGACCCGCGCTCTTCCGGACAATCTCAAATCCAGCTTGCCCACAGTGGAAGAAATCGAGGAACGGCTGGAGGAGAAGTAACGTAAGGCCTCTATCAACCGTGAGTGTATTGTGCGCTCGTTGATGGTGTAAAATCAACCACATCGTGGTTGATTTTACACCATCAATTTGTCGACCGGCAAATAAAAAACAAGGAGTTTCCTTTCTTGTGAAATTGCGTCAAGCAAAATCTTCACAAATATTTGGTTGTGGTAAGTTGCGGCAGGTTGCCGAAGGCTGCGAAAGAGTGCCGCCAAGGAATTTCCCGGAAAACCCATGATACGGTTGCTCCATACAAAAGCAGCAAAAGGCCTGCTACAGGATGGAGGACAGTATGATGGCAACCCAAAAGGAAAAGAAGGAAAATCCTGTTCATATTCCAATGCGCTGGATGCGCGTAGAAGAAGCTGCGCAATATCTGCGTGTTTCAACGGATTTCCTGAACAAAGCGCGAACGACTAAAAACCCGAATATTCCTTTTACCCGCATTGGCGGGCGTATTCTCTATGACCGGCATGCTTTGGACAGCTTCCTGGAATCGCTGGAAGAGATCTGATTGCCCATGCCGCTGCCCTCCGGCAACCGCTGCGGGCATGATCCATACAGTCCGCGCCTGAATGCCGCCGTTTCCATACCCAAAGGAAAAGGTGGCTTTCCGCGCATTCTCTCCCTGGCGACGGAGCGGGCCAAAGCCTGGTATTTTCATCCAAAGAAATGCCCACCGTTGCAGAATCACTCCAGCAGACAGATCCGGAGCGAGCGCCGGGAGGCCTGCCAGATTGTACTGGAAGTCATCTTCCGGCATCTGGATCTGGCCTCCATGTGCCTTGGCTCGCCTACCCCGGCCAGCGGCTTCATCGACATCGACATGAACACCATTGTGCGCGACTCCGGCATCGGCCAGCGCCGCTGTGAGCGAGCAATCGCACTGCTGAAAGATGCCGGGTTCATGCGCGTGAAACAACCACGACGGCAGAACGGGAAAGGCGCATACTTCGGCTGCCGGGCCATCCGAATCATTACTGAATCTCTCTTTGAGGCGCTGGGGCTTGGCCCGATGCTGCACCGGGAGCGAGCGCGGGCCTCGGATCGCTTGCGGCGCAAAGCGCAGAAGATGAACAAAAAGCTGTCCGACCTGATGAGCCGCATGCGTGGTGCATTCAAATCGCCATCCAGACACGGCTTTCGGCTGCCGTTTGCCAAGTCTGATGAAAGCCGGGAGCAGCTTACTCTCGCCTGGAATCGCAAATGGGGAGAGTTAGTGCTCCAGGGGGTTGAATCGCATGAAGCGCAACGGCGAACCAACGAGACCCTGGGGTATCCACCCGGATACAGCCCTGGTCAGGAATATCGCCCAAAATGACAGGAGGTTCCTGTATGGGGCCTCCTGCTGCATGCTCAGCTGGATTTTTCCGGCTTCTTTCGTTTTATCCGATTAGTCCCAGTCCAGAAGCTCTGTGCCGACAATGCCCTTTTCAAATATGTGTCGCGAGGGCGGGGCGCATGTGTCGCGCATAAATCCCCAAAAGGCAAAAATAAAGAAAGGAGCCTTAATGAAGGCCATCACCATCACCAAGGCATGAGGTTATTTAATTTTGTTAACTAACTCTTCAATTCGCCTATCATCCATTTCAGGGAAAAGTTTTATCATATTGGGAATAAATTCAACTTCTGTTACTGTAGCATATAAGGTTGTAGGGTAGCATGTGATTTTCTGTAAGTGAAACCATCCAAAAAGTTCACCGAGAGCTTGGTCAAATGATAGAAATTGAATTCTATAATTACTATAGTATCCTGTTTTCAAAATTAACCCAATATTAGCGACTCTATAATATTGCATAATGTCACTAACAGCTCCGTATGGGTTAGATTTTTTCCCTGTCTTAAACTTTAAAACTTTTCTTGCAATAATATTTCCATGTAATGCAGAAAGTGAAGATATAGTTAGTGGATGGTTTGTCGGAACATTATGCATCTTGGCTGTAAATATCACTCTATCTTCCGCTTCAATCCTTTTCTCTGGTGATATGTCTTGGGACAATTCATTTGAAATTGATTTATAAAAATCAACATATCCTTTAAACCCATGCTCGTGACTCCCAAGAGATAAGTCCGCAAGACTATGAGATAGCTTTATAATTGCGTCAGTATCGGTGCTGGCAAATTTAAAATATTTTTTTAGAACACTTGCCTCATCACATGCGCTGGCTTGCCTTGCGATAGGCTGATCGTTAATGTGCCTCTTGCCTTCCATTATGGCAAGCATTGCCGATACGGTATTCTCTGGTTTGTCAATCTCGTTAAAAACAGCTTGGCATTTATCCCAGTACGCATCCCCATTAGAGAAATCGCCTTTTAAAAAATTTTCAATCATAATAATTGCATCTCTATCCAGCAGGTAAAAAACGGGTTGTGTCATCAAAGTCTCCTTTTCCCTGGCCGGGAGTGGTATATGAATTGAAGCATAAATCAGAACGACGAAAATAACATAAAAATGAATGTCATTACCTTCACCATAAATCCCCTCCATTGTATGGCCATAGTGACCGAAATCATCGGCTCCTTATTCAAAGCCAACTTTTGTGAAATATTTTCAAAATAATTTGACGGATGGTGCAGCACTTTACAATAGCTTGAAGGCTTTTCAACCATCTATAAAATATCTTGCCTCATCATAAAACATATTGAAATCACAGCGCATCACCCAGAATATTTCAACATCCCATGATATACTGCAATCACTTCGTAGGGCAGGACAAGCGAGGTAGGCCCACCTTTTTGGTGTTCCCCCTCACGTCCTGCCCTACGGGGTTGGCTTATTCGCTTCGCTCAATGCAAATACCGGGAGGTTTGGCCCCATGAAAAGAATGGCTGCCTTGGCCCTGGCGCTCTGCCTGTTTGTCCCGTTTGGCAAGGCTAAAGCACAGGAGCCGCCGCCTGCTCTGGTCAAGGCCATTGCCAGGCAGGAATCCGGGCTGAATCCCCTGGCCGTCAATGTGGCGGGGAAGTCATATTATCCGGCCACGCGGGAAGAGGCGGAACAGATCATCCGTGAAGCCATGGCAGCCGGAAAGCCTTTTGACGTGGGGAAGATGCAGATCAACAACTGGTGGATAGAACGCTTCACTATCAATCCATTTTTCCTACTTGACCCTGACGTGAATGAAGCCTGGGGGAAATGGATACTGGCGGAGGAGATAGCCCGGCACGGCCTGAACTGGCAGGCGGTGGGCAAATACCATTCGCCAGGCCAGGAGCGTGGCAGACAGTACGCCTGGCACGTTTACCGTCATTACGCAGGCCAAAGCGCCTCCAATATTCAGGAGGCGGGCCATGCCCAGCAAAAAACAGGTTCTCAAAATCTACCTGACGCCGGAGGAGTCTGGCGAAATCCGGACATCAGCCGACCGGGCCGGATTATCACTCTCGACCTTCAGTAAACGGGTTTGCCTGGGGTTCGCCGTGCCCAGTCTGGAGCATCAAGAAGCCCGCTTGGAACTTCGCCGTCTGAAAGGCGACCTTGGCCGCTTGGGTGGCCTGCTCAAACAGGCGCTGGCCAATGGAGCCGACCGGCAGACCATCCACAAATTGCTGCATGAGTTGGACGCCCGGCAGCGCGAAGTTCAGGCCGCAACGGGGCGGATACGATGATCAGCAAGCGCGTATTCATAGACGCGGGTAACGACAACTACGCCCGCCTTGCCGCCTATATCGCCGATGCCGGGCCTGCTGGTGAAAAATGCCTTATGAGCTGGTGCGAAGGGGTACTTGGCGGCAATGACTATACGGAAGGCATCACCGAAGCTGCGGATGTGCAGAGCCGGAACACCCGCGCCGCTTCAAAGACCTACCACCTGATCATCAGCTTCCAGCCTGAAGATGAGGCGAAACTGACGCCGGAGCTATTCAAAACCATTGAGAAGCGGTTCGCCCTCGCTCTCGGCTATACCGTCCATCAACGTCATTGTGGCGTTCACAAGAATACGTCTAACCTGCACATGCACGTTGCCTACAATATGATTCACCCGGAAAAATACACCTGTCACAAGGAATTTCGTGATTTCTGGATACGCGACAGGGTATGCCGGGAGTTGGAGCAGGAGTTCGGCCTGGCTGTTGACCACGGTGTTGAACCTTATTCACCCGACCACCAGCCCGGCAACGAAAAGGCGCGGCTTGTGGAGGCCCATACCGGCCAGCAGTCCTTTGACTCCTATGCCAGGGAACATTGGGATGCGGTACTGCGCTCCCTGGAAACGGCGGCATCCTGGCAGGCTCTGCATGCGGCCCTGGCCACCCACGGGATGGAGATCAAACCGCACGGCAGCGGCCTGTCCGTCAAGGATCGGCACAGCAACCGCTCCGCCCACGCCATAAAAGCCAGCGCCCTGGACAAAGGCCTATCCCTGAAAAAGCTGGAAGTCCGGTTCGGCTCCTACCAGCTACCGCAGAGCCTGGATCACATCCAGGAGCGGACGCGCTACACCGCCGCCCCCTTGCATCGTTCGCCGGAACGCGGACAGCTTTTTGCCGAATATCAGGCTGGGATTGAGGCCCGCAAGACGGCCCTGCAAACCGTCAAGGATCGGGAAGACGCCGCCTTTTCCGCCATCCGTGCCGAATGGGCGGCCAAGCGCCGGGAGTTGGAGCGTAAAAACATTGCCAAAAAAAACCTGCGGCGGCTCCTGCAACTGGCCCGCAAACATGAGGCGGAAGCGTTCGCCAAAGCCAGGCTGAGCTTTCAGAAACCGCGCAGCGCCGTGCGCCGAGAAGTTCCGTTCATTTCCTGGAACGGCTTTTTACAGCACAAAGCAGAACAAGGGAACGAAATTGCCTTGGCCGTGCTGCGTTCTGTCACACATACCATAGAGCCGGAACAGGAAGCGCTACCCGCGAAAGACTGGTCACAGCACGGCATGGAGCAGTCGGTACGGGCTGAATATGCGGCCAAGGAACGCGCTCTCCTGGAGCTGACGGGCATCAGCACCAAAGGGAAAAGCCGCCTTCAGGCCGTATTGCGGATGGAGCGTCTTGCGGCGGAAGGGATGCTTGCCGGGTTTCAACACAGAGTTGGCCACAAGGGCGCGGTCATTTTTACCCTGCCGGGCGGTGGCGTGATCCGCGATGAAGGAAAAGAACTTTTCTTTTCCGCCAGAGACGAAACAGCCCGGCGGGCCGCCCTTGCCTATGCTCAAAAAAAATGGGGCCAGGGCGTTGTTCTGGAAGGAAACCGTATCATGCGAGAACAAAAACGGGAGCGGGAATTGGATAGAGAGAAAGAGCAGCGCCGGGGTATGGAACGCTGAACGGAAAAGTGCCCGCCCCAACGGCGGGGGCGCCCCGATGGGTGTTGGGGGCGGGGAAGCGGGGGGAGGGCCGGGAAGAATGTGTTGGATCCCCCACCCCCCTACCCGCACGCGCCAGCGAA
>Ga0082212_10000357_pt1 | contig 66771 bp, 55 predicted proteins | sample TergutNt197P3_FD_71548 | JGI IMG/M metagenome (GOLD analysis project Ga0082212, IMG submission 71548) | Neocapritermes taracua P3 segment gut microbial communities from Petit-Saut dam, French Guiana - Nt197 P3 | ecosystem: Host-associated > Arthropoda: Insects > Digestive system > Gut ... | reverse complement strand
CATTATCGATACGGTACGAATCTGTTCCTTGGAGAACTTGTCGGGCCGCTTAAAATCGTAAATCTTGATTTTTCGGGTATCGGCGGTGGGTCTAAAGACCTCCGGTTCCGTATCCCCGGCATTGATGGCGGTTAAGAGCTGGTCTATTTCGTCCTGGGACAGAACTTCTGTCATTGATTAAGTATAACACCAACCCTTGAATAATGCAATGTACAATGATTTGCGCCGGGACTGGACCCGCATAGATTGGCCTAGTATGTTACCGTTACCGGGCCAATCATTCCCCGTTCTGCGGCACCTGAACCGAAGTATTGGGCCTGGGCGGTAACCTGGCCTTTTTCACCAAGTTTTACCGCCGCTGTATAAAGAACCCGGTTTTCGGTCCGTAACGTGGCTTCCACAAAGACCCGGTATTCACCGGCAGGAACTGCCCGGCCCGCACTGTCCGTGCCGTCCCAGTAGTAGCGCAGGGCGCCGCCATTTGGGGTGGGACCCGTAAGGGCATCGATCTGGGGTTTACTCATTCCTGCAAGATTGGACTGTTTTACCCACTGGGGTATAGCTTGTTTCCGCCGCTGCCAGCCCCCGGCGGCGGTAAACCGCGTGGCATAGAGGGTTTTAATATACCGGCCTTGGGTATCTTCGATCCACACGGCAAATTGATTACTGCCAATCCCTCTCTGCCTGGTATAAGTAAAGCTTACCTCTACCCTGCTTGCCTGGGCTGCAGCATGTGTCGGCGCAGCAACGCCTGCCAAAATATACAAAGCCAAAACGGTACAGGCAAATAACAGTGCAAACACCGTGTTTTTCATCTTTATTCCCCCAATTCCACTTCCCACATTTTGTCTTTTATCGTTCCTTTTCCCGGGGGAAAGATCAGGTTAAGAATAATCCCCACAACGGTTGCCAGGGCAACGCCTGAAAGCTGGAACCTAATGTCCTGGGTAATGTTAAAGGCAAGCTGGCCGCCGCCTATGCCTATAACAAGAATGACCGAAGTAATGGTAAGGTTTTGTTTGTTCTTATAGTTGATCCCGCTTTCTACAATGGTCCGGAATCCCGACGAAGCGATAATCCCAAAAAGAAGCATGGCAATGCCCCCCATAACCGGGGTTGGGATGGTCCGGATCAGGGCGCCGAATTTCTGGAACAGCGAAAGGATCACCGCAATGACCGCTGCCCCGCCCATGACCCACACCGAATAAACGTGGGTAATGGCCATGACCCCAATGTTTTCTCCGTAGGTTGTATTGGGAGGACCGCCCCAAAAAGCCGCCCAGACAGTGGCAAAGCCGTCCCCCGCCAGGGTCCGGTGAAGTCCGGGTTTTTTATAAAAATTCTCTCCCACTACTTTGCTGGTGACAAGAATATCCCCCAGGTGTTCGCAGATGGTTGCCAAAGAAAAAACCATAAAGGTAAGGATAGGAACCAGGGAAAATTTGGGCACTGAAAAAGCTGGAATCCCGAACCAGGGAGCATCCTTGACAACCTGAAAGTCAATCAAGCAATAGGCGGGAAAGAAAAACCCCATAACCAGGGTAAAAAGATATCCGGAAATCATGCCCACTAAGATGGGAATAATAGAAAAAAATCCCTTTAAGAGAATGCTGACAGCCACTGTTACACCAAGAGTTACCGCTGCAATGGAAAGCAGCGCAATACTGTATTCCCCATCCGCACCTCCGCCAACCTTCATGGCCATGTTCATCGCCGTGGGGGCAAGACTAAGGCCGATTACCACAATCACTGATCCAATTACTACCGGAGGCAGCGCTTTGTCGATCCAGTTTTTCCCGGTAAAACGGATAATGAACCCCACTATGCAGTAAAAAATACCCGCCGCCACTGCTCCCCCCATAGCATAGGGTATGCCATAGGCAGCGCCGACGGCTTGAAGCACCGGAATAAATGCAAAGGAAGAACCCAAAAAGGCGGGAACCTTGGCGCCGGTAAGAAGAATAAAGATCAGAGTCCCCGTACCGGCAGTAAAAAGGGCGGTGGAGGGGTCCAGTCCAGTAAGCAGGGGGACCAATATGGTGGCTCCAAACATGGCAAATACATGCTGTAAACTTAAAGGAATCCACTTCCCAAGGGGCGGCTTATCCTGGGTTCCCAAAACTTCTATGCTCATAAAAATCTCCCATAATTATCTTAATCATTATAGAATACCATGGCGGTCTTTGTTGTCAAGGCAAGGAACTTGAATACCCTGTGGTTATCAGTTAGAATTAACACAGGAGTTTACATGGCCAGGAAGGGAAAAATTGTCATCGACGGGGAACAATGTAAGGGTTGCTACCTCTGCACCCGTTCCTGCCCGCAAAAAATATTGGAACCGGATACGGAAATTAATGCGTCGGGAAGCTACCCGGTCAAAATAACAAATGAAGAAAAATGCATCGCCTGCGGCAACTGTTACGAAGTTTGCCCCGATGTCTGCATAGAAATTTACGAAATCGCATAAAGGAGTATTGGTGAACAATACAGTTTTATTGAAGGGAAACGAAGCCATGAGCGAGGCGGCAATCCGAGCGGGCTGCGGCGCTTACTTTGGCTATCCGATTACCCCTCAAAATGAGATTACGGCCTACATGGCAAAGCATATGCTCGAAAAGGACCGCATTTTTATTCAGGCCGAAAGCGAGATCGCAGCAATCAACATGGTCTATGGAGCTTCCTGTGCCGGGGCTAGAGCCATGACCAGCTCTTCCAGTCCCGGCATAAGCCTTAAACAGGAAGCAATGAGTTATGCCGCCGGAGCGGATGTTCCCCTGGTTCTGATTAATGTGGTCCGGGGCGGGCCGGGACTTGGTAATATTGCCCCGTCCCAGGCGGATTATTTTCAATCTACCCGGGGGGGCGGCCACGGCGACTATTACTGTATCGTGCTGGCCCCCAAAAGCGTGCAGGAAGCTGCAGATTTTACCTACGAAGCTTTTGACCTGGCAGATAAATACCGCATGCCGGTAATTGTCCAGGCCGATGGCATGATCGGCCAGATGATGGAAGGCGTTGTACTGCCCCCGGATAAATCTCCCGAAGATCTGCCCCGCCCTGACTGGGTGGTAGGCAAAATGAAATGCCGGGCCCCCCGGCACGTCACTTCTATTCATCTTGTTCCCGAAGAACTGGAAGAGCTCACCATGGCCCGGTTTAAACGATACGAAGAAATTAAAGCGGCAGAAACCCGCCATGAATTTTTGGGCGCCGAAGATGCGGATATAATTTTGGCGGCCTATGGAACCTGCGCCCGGGTGTGCCTGGGCGCCAAACAGCTTGCAGAAAAGGCAGGCATCCGGGCGGGGCTTTTTAGGCCCATTACTCTGTGGCCTTTCCCTTACAAAGCACTTGGAAAAATCGCCGCCGCCGGAAAGCCAATTCTTACGGTGGAGATGAGCCTGGGCCAAATGGTGGAAGATGTTAAACTTGCCACTCTGGAAATACCCAATGGAACAAAACGGCCCGGTATTTATTTATTGGGGCATACCGGCGGAGTAATTCCCACAGAAGGCGAAGTCTTTGCGGAAATTAAACGGATTCTGCAGATCGAAAAATAAATAATTAGGAAGTAAAATGAAAAAACTGTACGGACACCCGGAAAGCCTCTGTAGGGTACAAACAAAATACTGCGGCGGCTGCGGTCATGGGGTAATCCACCGGATCATTACCCAGGTGATTGATGAAATGGGATTGAGGGAAAGGGCGATCATTACCAACCCCGTGGGGTGTTCGATCTGGGCGGACCTATACTTTGATTTTGATTCCGTACAGCCCCCCCACGGCAGAACTCCCGCGGCTGCCACCGGGGTTAAACGGGTACTGCCGGATCATCTGGTGATCTGCTATCAGGGAGACGGTGACATGGCCGCCATCGGCACGGCAGAAATGATCCACGCCGCCAACAGGGGAGAAAAATTCACCACGATTTTTGTGAACAATGCCATCTACGGCATGACCGGCGGGCAGATGGCTCCCACTACCCTTATCGGACAAAAAGCCTCTACCGCACCCAATGGGCGGGACGCGGATGAGGCGGGCATGGGGTATCCCATACGGGTAAGCGAACTTCTTGCTCAGTTGGATGGAACCCGTTATGCCGCCCGGGGAGCGGTTAACAATGCCGCCAATGTGCGCAAAACCAAGGGTTATATTAAAAAAGCATTCGAAGCCCAGATGTCGGGAATAGGATTTACCATGGTGGAAGTTCTTTCTCCTTGTCCCACCAACTGGAGCATGGAACCGGTCGAGGCAATCCAGTGGCTGGAAGACAATATGATCCCCGTATTTTCCCTGGGCGAAATAAAAAACACCTTCAGCACAAAGGCAAAGGAGCTTGCAGCATAATGATGGAAAAATCGTTCTTTGCCGGATTTGGCGGCCAGGGTATCGTTTCTCTGGGACAAATCTGGGTATATTTCGCCATGAAAGAAGGCAAGAACGTTACCTTCTTCCCATTTTATGGAGCGGAAAAACGGGGAGGCATTGCCCGGGCCAGCGTTATCGTTTCCGACAATGAAATCGCCAGCCCCCTGGTAACCACCGCCGATTCGGTGCTGGTAATGAACAGCGACTCCCTTCCTGTCTGCGAAAAAATTCTAAAAGACGATGGATTAATGGTTATCAATTCCACCCTGGTAAAAGAAAAACCCCGGCAGAATAATATAAGAGCCATATATTTGGAAGCATCCGCCCTGGCAGAACAGATAGGTCATGTACGTTTTGCCAACATGGTTGCATTGGGAGCTATGGCCCGTCTGACCGGAGCGCTTGCTTTGACAGAAATGGATACAATCCTGGAAAACTTTTTTCCCCCCGGCAAGCATGGCTTAATTGCAAAAAATGCAGAGGCGATCCGGGCGGGGTATACTGCAGTATAAGTTTTATTTGTATTAGATACTTAATACCCGGCCCCTTTAGGGCGGGGCTGTTGTTGGAGCTTGCGGCTTTTGCCGTTCGCCTTCGGCGTGGAGTCCTTCCAGCAGTTCCATTATGGCGTCTACTACGGCCTGTTTTTTGTCCTCTACCCCGGCTTTTTCTGCCTTTAAGCGGACCTCTTCCCGAAAGGCGGGACAATCCAGGACTGGTCCCGCAGTAAAGCGGACCAAATCCTGGCTTACAAAATCGTCCATCATATCTCCGGGCCGGATATGCAAAACTTCGCCGTTGATCGCCACGGGACACATATAATCAAAGAGCCGTATGTAGGAATCAATTTCCCGGACACCCCGCTTGGTAGAAGGATCTCCGGGGCGGTAGCGGGTACCGGAAGGAAAAACCAAAACCAGGCCGCCCTTTTTTTTGATCCGGATCAGGGCCCTGGTGGCGGCGCGGTTAATTACGGCGCTGCGGATCAGTTCTTCCTTGTCTTTTTCCGGGTCCAGCCCCTGAAGAGAACGGCTGGGGCAAATCACAATCCGCGTATAGGCGCTGGCAAAGGCGGCCACCACGGGATTATCTTCGTTCAATTTCATCCCTGCGACGGCAACCAGGGCATCGGCGATGGGAACGCCCCCTTCTTCGCTGCGGAGGAAACTATCAAAGAGGGAAAGATCCAGATTGCTGTAATGCTCCAGAAGGAAGAGGCAGGAATGGCCCTCTTTGAGGAGGCGGTGCAATTCCCGGATGTTTTCCATGCCGCTGATCCCCGATCCGGGAAGAGCCAGGCTTTCCACTATTTTATCCAGCAGGGGCCGTATTTCGCCGTTCCCCGGCTGATACACATTATCCTCTGTAATTTTTACATCGGCCCTTGAACGGGCCACCGCTTCTTTTATGACATCCCGAAACGCAGCGGAGAGGGTTTCCATTCTATGAGTGTATCATTGTTCCCGGTTTCGTACAAGTTATCTTCCACAGACAGGCTTATCTTACGTTTTCATATTTTTATTATTATCCCCACCGAATTGGGCGCCGCATAAAATGTTATTTTGCTTTCTTTGCTTTCGATTAAATTACGGTAGCTTTTTCCTACTGTTGTGCCGATTGCAAGTCCAATTAATGCGCCTGCAATTACATCGGAAGCCCAATGATCGTAAATAGACATGCCTAAACCAATCAATGAAGCATAGGAATATAATGCGATCTTTAAAGAAAGATTATCATAATAAATTTGTGCTATTGTCGCCGCAGCTGAAAAAGCATTGGCAGTATGACCGCTTGGCCATCCTCCAACGGCATCAAAATTAAACCAGTCAAATTCCCTGCTATAATCCTCTGTTCTGCCGCTCCGTTTGCTTAAAGGCGAATCCCATCCATCCGCTAGGCCGGGCCAGGTTCGTCCTGTAGCTATTTTTAACGGCGTTTGAATTACCGTCGTCAGCATGAATGATTGGGCCAATGCCAAGCCGGTAATTTGCAGCTTCTCGTCTTTTTTCGAAATGCCTGTTAGGTACAATACAACAGGGGTAAGGACGGGAACCGCATACCCAATATAATTAGCATTTCCTCCAACCTTTGGCATCCATTCGTTGTTATAGGCAAGCCGGTTCCATTTCCAATCAAGCCCGGTTTCAATAAAGGCCAATGTACAAAATCCTGCTCCAATAAAATTCAACCCATAATTGCATGTTATAGAATGCAAAGCGTTCCAGCCAATGTTATGAAACACCATTGATAATGGTACAATTTCACTTTTTATTCCGCTTTCTATTTCATTTTCATTGTTTTGATCTTGTCCAAAAACGGGCGCCCATAAAAAACAGGAAAATAGTATCAGCAAAACAATATTTCTTTTTTTCACTGCCGATCACCTTTGGTATTAATTTTGTTCTTCGTATGATTTATCAAAAAAGAATCTGCGATCCTTAATTACGATAACTGTTGCCACAATTATAAGAATGACAGTATGTATAACTTTGCTGTCAGGATGAGTGCAAAACAGTTCCATGGAAAACCCAAATACAAGATGCTGGAATACCTGCAGAAACATATTCCTTTTGGTTTTGTAGTAAGTCCAGTTGTCAATGATTAGGTATGGAATAAGGCTGACAAGAAAATTAATTGAATAGATAATGCCTGTTTCCATGACAACGCTTTGATAGTAATCTTTTACGGTGGAAAGCGGCATATGCCACATTCCCCAGATAATTCCGAAAATAAAACAAGTGGTAAAAAGGTTAAAGCGGCGGCGGACACAATGGATACCATAAGTGTGCCAGCCGAATTCCTCGATAACCGGAGCAATTGCCATTAGAAACCAGGCCGGAAAAATACCGGCGCTAAAAGAAAAAATTTCCACAAATTTGAATTGTTCCGTACTGTGCCCAAAGAACAGGGATATTGCCTGCGCCAAAAGTATTACCGCAAACGGAAAAAGGAAAACCAGCATATACCAGCCAAAATGAATTCCCTTGAAACTGCTGGTGCACGCGGCTTTTAGCTCGTCCCGCAGTTCTTTATCCGGCAGTATAAGGATCATAGCCGCCGCTAAGGGTGCGCATAGCCCGATAATCCCAAGTATGCTGCCAAAGATAAACCAGCTCCGATTATCCCAGAGAGCCGAATGTGAAATTGCCCCCAGGGTAAACCAAAGCGCCCAGGGAACAATAACTGCAATTCCGTAGAATAAAAAGGGATGGCGGTATTTTTCCAGTTTCACAATAATTCCTTATAAAGCCTGCCCTATTGGTCTTTGTTATAGAATACGCCCATTAAACCGGAATTAGCATCTATGATGCTTTCCGGCAGTTATCCGATGCCGCTTGCTCTAGGCGGTAAATACCTCCGAAAATATCAGGGCGGCGGGAATTATAAAAGACTTTTTTATTATTATTTTTATATCATATTTTAAAACCCTTGTCAATGAATTTTTTGCTGGAAATTGTCCTAGCTTTTTGCGGTATGTTTTACTTTTGCTGTTTTTAATTTTTTTTCTTGATATTTCTTAATAAGTTCTTTTTTTTCCGGTGCTATATCTTCAAACTTTTCTTTAGGCATGCCCAGGAAGTATCCCTGCCCAAATTCAGCGTTTATTTTAATGAGTGTTTTCAGTTCCTCCCTGTTTTCTATTCCTTCCGCAATTACTTTAGTACCGGTATTTTTTCCAAAACTAATTATGGCTTTGCATAAATGTTTTTTAACTTCATCTTTATCAATATCTTTGATAAGACTCATATCCAGCTTTATAATATCTGGTCTAATATCATTGATGGTATTTAGCCCCGAATACCCTGAACCGACATCATCAATGGAGATTTTGAATTTTTGTTTTCTGTAATATTCGATTGATTCTAAAAACGCTTCTTTATCCATTATAACATTTCGTTCGGTAATTTCAAATACAATATCAAGAAAATCAAGTCCGTATTTTAACAGATAGTCTTTTGTAAAACCGTTCTTAAATTCCGGATCATGGATTGTATTAGGGTTTACATTAAGAAAAAGTTTCTTATCGGGGTCAATATTTTTTGCGTTTTTTAATGATTTTTTTCTGCACAATGCTTCAAGTTCCCACAGTTTGTTCATTTTTTCGGCAAATTTAAATATATGCCCAATATTTAACCCGGGAGTTTTATCAAATATTTTTGTAAAGGCTTCATATCCGAAAATCTGACCGTCTATTAACGATACTATGGGCTGATATACGGGTATAATATTCTTTTCTTCCAAAATCTTTTGTAAAATTTTTAAATTTTTTTTGTCTCTGATTTTTATTACAGGTTCCATAATAACACTCCAAAAGTATAGGGTTAAAAAAACTTTTTGTAATAAACATAAAAATAAATTGTTATATTGTTATTAGATAACGGTAAAAAAACGGTTAAATAAGCGGCTGTTTGTATGATTTATACATTTCCATCGCCGTTCAAATCGCCATAAAATTGTTCAAAGATTATATACCCGTCCGGCAAAAATTCAAACGGCGTTTTTTTTGCCGATGGTTCGGAAATATTTTTTTGTAAGTCTTCTATAACGCTATTTGTTCCTGCTTGATTACTTTTTGAGTCTTTATGGCAGACTATGGATAAATTCCAATTATTACCGCCTCGATATCTTTTTGTCCCGCTGCCTTTTCCAGTATGGCCGGAGTGTGCAGGCAGTAAGATATGAGGATAAGCGCGGCTTTCTTACGCATGGACATTTTTGCCCCTATAATTCACTCCAATAGCTGTAGACTATTACTTATAGAGGTCAACTATAGGGGAAGTATACCTTAAGTTTATTAAATATCTATATTTTTTGCTTTGCCAGCAAGAATTCGCATTAATTTACTTATCAAATATTTAGATCAAATATTTAGATTTTTTTGAATTCAATGCCCCTTTTAGGAAAAAAGATAGACAATCCCGCCATAGTGCCCTATGCTTAGACCATAGTAGATTTTTTTAAAACTGCGGTTTTAAAAAAACAAGGAGTCTGGCATGAAAAAAATGATCAGCCCATTTTTGCTGGCGGGTTGTTTTGCCCTGGCCCTGACCGCATGTTTTAGCCCCTGGGCGGGGGACGAAACGGAACTCCGCATATCCCTGGGGAACCAGGGCCTTTCCCGGCAGCTGGTTGTTTTAGACAGTAATGATCAACCGACCATCCCCCTTACCTACGAATTAATCCTAAAGGGCCCCGGCGGAACCCAGCGGTTCGATTTTGGCGGCGCCTCCGCGGTGGTTAAGGTGGTCCCCGGAAACTACCAGGTTACGGTCCGGGCCCTGGGAGATCCCAATGGTCTTAATTTAACGGTAGGAGTACCAATACCCAACCCCTTCCCCGCCGGCACAATGATACTCCGGGCCTTTGGGGAACAGGAGGTAACCGTCCGGGGGGGCGCCGCCGTCCCGGTCTCCATAGACATGACGAGCGCCATGGAGGTAACAAACTGGGACCAGCTGGATGTGGCGTGCAGCCAAGACGCGAATTCTCTAAGGGAAGAAATTATTTTTATAAAAAATAGTTTTTCTACCGCGGGCACCAGCAATAACGGTATTTCCATAGTGCGCTCCATCACCTTACGGGCGGAAAGGCCCGTTACGATTACTGCAGTGTCCATTATGCCTAACCTCTTTAGAGTAAACTCCGGCGCAACCTTAAACCTGAAGGGGCCCCTGACCCTGGATGGCGGCGGCCCCAACCACACACACACGGGTCCGGCGGTGCAAATAAACAACGGAACCTTCTCTATGACCGGCAGCACCATCAGTAACTATAGAGCAGGCGGTAGCAGCGCTGCCGGCGGGGTGAATATATCTGCTTCTGATGGTGGTACAGCTGCCTTTACCATGACCGGCAGCACCATCAGCAACTGTCGTTTATTCGGCAGCGGTGCCGGCGGGGTGGATATATCTACTCCTGTTGGTGTTAGTGGTGGTACAGCTGCCTTTACCATGATCGGCAGCACCATCAGCAACTGTAGTGTCTCCGGCGGCAGTGCCGGCGGCGGGGTGTATCTACATCCTCTTGTTGGTGGTACAGCTGCCTTTACTATGACCGGCGGCAGCACCATCAGCAACTGTAGTGTCTCCGGCGGAGGTACCGGCGGGGTGAGTATATTTGCTCCTGCTGGTAGTACAGCTGCCTTTACCATATCCGGCGGGAGCATCACCGGCAACACCACCGATAGCCCGTCGGCGGCCGGCGGGGTATATGTGTCTGGGGGTACTTTAAACATTGTGAGCCCCGCGACGCCGGGGGCTAATGGCAGTATCCGCGGTAATATGCGTATAGCGCTCAGTTCCAATGTTGTTAATTATGGGGGTACGGTAAGCGTTAACGGCGTACCCCTGTCCCCCCTCAACGACAACTGGTAAAAGCCTGGCGGGGGATTTAATAAGATGCGTATCAGGACGAAACAGTTGTTATGATCGTATCAAGGGCGGCACAGATTTTTGTTTCACAAAGACGGCCGGCCACGGAAAGAATCAGGTTTTTGTCGGCGGTGAATATTTTATTCGGGCGGATAAAACTGTCAACCGGCAGACCGCCTGAAATAAAATCATGGGCTTTTACAGGAAGTGCAAAAGGATCGGATTTGGATTTACTGGTTATTTGGCACAGAATAATGTCATCCCCTGGCAGATCGGCAACAACAAAAGCTGGACGTTTTTTACTGCCTGACAGATCTGTAAACGGAAAAGGAACGATCACAACATCGCCTTTTACAAATTGGCCCATGCTGTATTCTCTTCCAACGTGTCCCAATCCTTTGACAAAGCAGCCTCGCTTAACAGCATGGTCTCAGGTATTTGCGGCAGTTTTCGTTGTTTTATCCACGCAACAAAATCAATTACATCACTCAAACAAGCTGCCGGAAGAGCCTCTATTTCTTTTAACAAATCAGCGCGTTCCGTCATGGTTATCTCCACAGAAAATTATGACAAAAAATAAAGAACAATTCAAGGAGATTGCATGATCCAGCCCAAGATACCCCTCTGGGCAGTCCTGGGGGTTTTGTTTTCCCCCCTCCTCTGGGCCCAGACGGCCCAAAAAATAGAAACCCTCCTGGACACCCCCGCCATTACCTGGGCCGGGGCGGCGGTTTTTGCCCTGGAAGCGGCGGACAGGGCGGTCTTTTCCAATCCCGCCGATGCCTTTGCCTATGCGGCAGAACGGAAATGGCTGCCAAAGGATGCCGCCCCCCAGGACACGGCCCGGCTTAACGGCATAGCCCTGCTTTTAATGGGCTCCTTTGACATAAAGGGCGGCATCTTTTATTCCCTGGCCAAAAACCCCCACTATGCCTACCGGGAACTGGTATACCGGGAGGTAATCGAAGGCAGGATCGATCCGGACATGACCGTTTCCGGAGAGGATTTTCTCTATTATATTAACCGCCTTTTTGCCCTGCGGGAAATGGCAGCAGAAAGGGCGGCAAAAAGAGAAATAAAGAAACCGGAAACCAAAAAGACAGAAACAGCCCCGGCAAGCAAGGCCGAAGAACAGCTTGCCAGGGATATTAACGCCCAGTTAGAAGCCCAGCATGTAGCCGACACCAGCGCCCGGGTTACCAGCGAAGGGGTAACCATAAGCCTTTCTAACATCCAGTTCAGGCCCAATTCGGCGGAACTCTTGGATTCGGAAAAGGCCAAGCTCCGGGAAATCGCCCGGATCCTGGAAAATGTGCCGGAACGGAATATTCTGGTTACGGGCCATACCGCCCTGGCGGGAACCAGGGAGGAACAGCAGCGGACCAGCATGGAGCGGGCCCGGACCGTGGCATTTTACCTTGTTTCCATCGGAGCCAGAACGGCGGAAGAAATAACCATCCGGGGTTACGGCGCAGAACAGCCCATGGTCAGCAACGATACCGAAGCGGGCAGGATCCAGAACCGGCGGGTCGAAATCACCATCGTTCATACGGAAAACAGGGGGAGAAGGCACTAATGCAGCGATCATTCCTTATAAAAAGCCTGGTCCTATTACTGGCCCTTGTACCGGCCCTGCCCCCTCTTTCTGCCTACGATCTGGGACTTCTGCTGGATCAGAACGGGTCATACGAAAACACCGCGGATACAAACGAACTAAGCTATACCGGAGTCTTGATCCCCTGGTTTTCTACCCCCTTGAACGATTGGGGGGATCTGTATATTGCCGCCGGAGCCACAGTAGAGTACGGCCAGGAGGAATGGACCATGGTGCCGGAACTCCTGCGGACCGAGCTGGAAGGCCGCTGGGATGTTATCGAACTAAGGGCGGGCCGCATACCCTATTCGGATCCCCTGGGCTTTATTGCCAGCGGTCTTTTTGACGGAGCCAGGGTTACCTACGATACGCCCCGGGGAACCTGGAGCCTTGGCGCCTGGTATACGGGGTTTCTCTACAAAAAGAACGCCAATATCACCATGACCTACGACGAACTGGGACTGTACGACTCCAAGGTGGACTACAGCGATTTTGCTAATACCTATTTTGCCCCCCGCCGGTTTTTGGCGGCCCTGGACTGGGAGCATCCGGGACTAAAAGAACTGGTCAGGCTTAAAGCGGCCCTTATCGGCCAGTTCGATCTGACCGGCGGCGAAGAGCTCTACCACAGCCAGTACCTTACGGCCAAACTCTCCATCCCGGTTCAAAGTTTTGTCCTTGACCTGGGAGCCTGTGTCGAAACAATGGAAGTTTCCAGGAATTTCCAGATTTCCTTTGCGGGGGAACTGGGAATTGCCTGGTACCTGCCGACCTCTCTTGACGACCGGCTTATGTTTACCGGTAGATTTTCCGGCGGTACGGTAAACGACACGGTCCGGGCCTTTGTTCCCCTTACCACCCAGCCCCAGGGAAACATTTTAAAGGCAAAACTTTCCGGCCTTTCCATGCTCAATCTGGATTATACCGCCCGGCTCCAGGAGAGTTTTTCGTTCAGCCTTTCTAGTTCCTATTTTGTTATAAGCGATATGCGGACCTACGACGGGATTCCCGGCGGAAGGGACGGTTATTTTTTAGGAAATGAATTCTATGGCAAACTTGTATGGAGTCCCGTGTCGGACCTTCAAATCAGAGCGGGGGGCGGAGTGTTTCTGCCCATGCTGGGAAATGCCGATCCCCAGGGCGGCTTGCTCTGGCAGGTGGAACTAAGGGTGTCATTGGCGTTATTCTAGAAGCGGAACAGATGTAAAGGAGTTGATATGAAACAGGGACAAAAACATAAGGCATTGATCCTAGCGGGCCTTTTGTGTTTTTTTGCTGCGGGACAGGCCTTTGCCCAAACCGGGGTGATCAAGGAACTTTCCGGCACGGTGGAACTTAAGCGGGCCGGCCAGGCGGCCTTTGTTCCCGCCAGGGCCGGGGACACGGTGGCCCGGGATACCATTGTATCCACGGGATTTAAGAGTACCGCCCTTATTGCCATAGGAAGTTCGGTTATTACCGTCCGGCCCCTGACCCGCCTGTCTCTGGCGGAACTCAGTTCCTCTGCGGGGACGGAAACAATCAACCTGAATTTACAGGCAGGAAGGGTCCGGGTGGATGTAACCCCCCCGGCGGGAACCAGGACCAATATGACCGTCCGGAGTCCCAGCGCCACCGCCTCGGTTCGGGGAACCGGTTTTGACTTTGATACCCGCCGCCTGGCGGTGCAGAAGGGCATCGTTGTCTTTCAGGGCAAAAAAGGCAGGCCCATGCTGGTCAGTTCCGGATCCACAAGCCAGGTCAGGAAAAACGATAATGCCGCGGACCCGATAGTAACCAGCGCCGCGGCGCTGATGCCGGTACCGCCCGCGGGAACCGATTCCGGCAAGCACCACGATGATATGCTGATTCCCAAGGTTGAATTTGCCTTTACGCTGAATTTTAATTAGAAAACGCACTGCACAGGCCGGTATGAATTTCTGGAAAAACCTTGGGAACGCGGAAAAAAACGCCGCTAAAAGCGCCCTTATGGGGCTTGCCGCGGCGGCGGTCTTTTCTTTTTTCTTTTCGCTGGAAAGCTTTGCTCCCATGGTAGAAAGGGTCTACGATTTTTTTCTGCACTTTAGGGCAAAGCGGGAACGGATAAACAATGTAGTTTTTCTGGATGTGGACGATCCCGCTGTCGCCTACAACGGCGTTTTTCCCTGGCCCCGGTCGATTACCGCCGACGGCCTTCTCCGGCTCAAGGAATACGGCGCCCGGGCGGCCATTTTTGATATTGAGTTTATCGACAAGGGGCCCCAGGGGGTGGACAGTATTTACCTTAACCAGGGGCTGGCCATGGATTTTGACCGGGCCTTTTCCGGAATTAAATCCAGCGCATCGGATATTTTTTCCGCCCTTAAATCGGGCAGAATGGGCCGTGCCGATATTGACGCCTTGGAAACGGACTTTTCCGGCATTATCGACGATGAATACACAGACCTCTTTTCCAGGGCCCAAGGCATTGCCCGGGATAACGACCTCTACCTGGCCCAGGCATCCGCCCTGTTCGGAAAAAGCTGGGTTACCCTGAACCTCCGCAGCGATGAACTTTCCGGCGAACAGGCCGAACGCCGTTCCCTGGCGGAGGAACGTTTTTCCCAGTCCATCCATGCCCTGCCTTCTGCCCGGAAGGGACCCTTTATCGACATACTCCCTCCCCTTCCTTCTTTTGCCCAGGCAGGAAAGGGAGCCGGTTATACCAATGTCGAAATTGATGTCGACGGGGTCAGGCGCAGAATTTATCTTGCCCAGAATGTTTATGATCACTGGTATTTCCAGCTTGCCTTTGCTCCCCTGATGGATTACCTGGGCAGCCCCCAAATTGAATTGAGCAGCCGGAAACTGGCTATAAAAGGGGCCCGGCTCCCTGGGGGAGAGAAAGACATTGTTATTCCCCTGGACGGCGAAGGCCGGATGATGCTCGACTGGCCCCCGGAGGATTACGTGGACAGTTACCGCCATGTTTCCTTTTATGAATTTTCCCAACTGGAAGAAATTGAAGCAAAACTAGAAGCGTTCAGCCGGGAATTTCTTTATGTAGATATTCCTTTTTTTGCCCAGTTTGATCCTGACCTGGCGGCTATTCCCATTATTGTCTGGGAACTGGATAAACTGTTCGATTCCGCCCGGGCCGCCAAAGCACTGGCCCTGGAAGACTGTTCAGACGAAGCCTTTGATGAGTATCTTGAATGCCGCTCCCAAAGCCGCTCTCAAATCCAAAGGCTTCTGGACCTTGATCCAGGAACCAGAGTAATGGCCGTGGCCGCCTCCCTTGCTGAACAGGATGTTTCTTCTTCCGGTGCAATTAAAAAAGCCGCCGAAGATATCGAAATGATCTCCGGATATCTTGCAGGATATTTGGACTGGTACAGCGAAATAAGCTCCCTTATAGAAGAGGCTGTCCGGGACAACTTCTGCATCCTGGGCAGGGTTGATACGGGAACCACCGACTATGGAGCAAATCCTTTCTGGGGAAAATACAACAATGTCGGCACCCATGGGGTGGTGTTGGATACGATCCTGTCCGAATCTTTTATTACGCCTTTAAATATGTGGTGGCGGATCATGCTAACCCTTCTTCTAACGCCCCTGTTATTTCTGGTTACCGCCTCTTTTGCACCGGTACGCAGGGCGGTCTTTGGTTTTTCCGGCGCCCTTTTGATCTTTATCGGTGCCATCCTTATCTTCCGGTTTACCGGGGTTTTCTTTCCTCCCCTGGGAATTGTCCTGGCCATAATTACCGCCGCCGTTATCCGGGAAACAATTTCCTATGCCGGTTCGGAACGGGAAAAAAAGTTTTACCGCAAGGCCTTTGCTACCTACACCTCCGAGGCGGTGGCGGACGAAATTGCCCGGAACCCATCGCTGCTCCAGCTTGGGGGAACCAAGCGCCGGATGAGCGCCCTCTTTACCGATATCCGAGGCTTTTCTACCATTTCCGAACAGCTTGCCCCGGAAGACCTTGTAAACCTTCTGAACCGCTACCTTACGGCGATGAGCAACATAATCCTGGATGAACAGGGAACCATCGACAAATACGAAGGAGATGCGATTATCGCCTTTTTCGGCGCTCCCCTGGAACAGCCCGATCATGCTCTCTTGGCCTGCCTGTCGGCGGTAAAAATAAAACAGGCCGAAGAAGTATTAAACAAGGCCGTGGCGGAACAGAACCTTTCTCCCGTACCCCTTTATACCCGGATCGGCATTAATACCGGAGATATGGTGGCGGGCAACATGGGGACGGAAAAAAAGATGAATTATACCATCATGGGAGATGCGGTAAACCTGGCGGCCCGCCTGGAAGGGGTAAACAAACAATACGGTACCTGGATTCTTGCTTCGGGCGATACGATCCGGCAGACCGAAGGCCGCCTTCTGGTCCGCCGCCTGGACAAGGTCCGGGTGGTGGGAAAGAGCGAACCTGTTCAGCTTTTCAATGTACTGAACATTTTGGAAGAAGCCCCGGAAGAACAAAAAAAACAGGTTACCCTTTTTCACGAGGCTCTGGACTATTTTGAACAGCGATCCTGGGAAAAAGCGGCGGACGGATTCAGGGAACTTCTTTCCATAGAAGAAAACGGCCCGGCCCCGCTCTACTTAAAACGCTGTGAACAATACCTAAAAAAAACCCCCGATGACAGCTGGGACGGGGTCTTTAATCTGACGGAAAAATAACCCGCCGGCAGCCGGCAAAAACCTGCTGCATGGCCCGGCTAAACCGGCGTTTTTACAAAAACCCTAAAGGCGTTTAATCCCAGGACCATGACGGCGGTAACCATGATCCCGGCGGCGATGACCCCCAGAATTACCGCGGGAAGGGTTTTCCGCTTGGAAAGGCCCAGCACCCAGGCCCCTAGGGTACCGGTCCAAGCGCCGGTGCCAGGCAGGGGAATGGCCACAAAAACCGCCACCCCCAGGACACCCCATTTGTCTATTCCGCCCCGGAGCTTTTGCCGGGCCTTTTCTATAAAACGATCAAAGAGTCTGCGGTACCAGGCAAAACCTTTTATTGCCGTCCTTGAATTATCTGCCGGATCTGAACCGCTGTCTGCGGCGGTTCCATAGAAGAGCCTGTGTATGGTCGAAAGAAAAAGCCAGCAGAGGGGAGCCACCAGAATGTTCACCGCTGCGGCAAAAGGTCCGGCTATATACCAGGGTATGCCCCTAAGTATGGCAAAGGGTATGCCCCCCCGTAATTCAACGATTGGAACCAGAGAAAGGACTGCTGTCAAAAGATAATCCATGTAAGACGCCTCCTGCGGCAAAGATGCTAGACCGGCAATTCCGTAATTTCCAGGCCTAGTTTTTTTGCGGCCCTTTCTGCGGTTTTGCTTCCTGCGATGATCACCGGACATGTCCCCGGGGGTTCACCGGCGGCAGCCCGCGCAGCATCCGCCAGACGGCGGGCCGCGGCGTTGGTTTCCTCTGTCGTAAGGGCCGCTATCCATTTAAGCCGGGAAAGGCGGTGATCATCATTGATGCCGTAGAGGCGGCGCAAAAATTCGGAAAAGCCCTTTTCCTGCGGACTGTGGGGCCGGGTTTCCCTGGCGAAGGCGCCGATGATAACCTTTTCCAGATTATCCCCGTTGGTTCCTTCGGAGCTCCGCTTTTCAAGAATCGCCGGGAATGATCCAAGCGAACGGATCGGATCCGGATCCCGGTAGGTAGAAAAAGAAAAAACTCCCTCCAGGCTGTTGGGGTGAGCAAAGGCGCCGTAGGCTCCTCCCATCATCCTGATCGATTCCCAAAGGGCGCCGGTGGAAAGTTCATGGGAAAAAACCAGTTCCGCCGCCTGCTCCGGCGATCCGTAGGAAGCAGCGGGAAGAGACATGGCGGCAAACCCAACCTGGAGCGATGGGGAGGAAAAAACTTCCCCCGCATGATTGGCATGCAAAAGGGAAAACATGTTTTCTTTTTTACGGCACTCAGGATTCGCCGTCCGGGGCCTGCCAAAGGCAGCAAGCGGCGCCGCCGCGGCAAGAGACTTTACCATTCCTTCCTTTGATGTGGTAAGGTTAAAAAACAGTCCCCCCGAAGCAAGGGCATCCCGGATATATATCAAACGATCCCGAAGTTCACCCATGTCCATGGCCGCTAGGGCATGGGCAAAGGGAATTTGATCCAGGCCGTTCCACAATTCGTCCACCGCCCGAGATCGGGAAAAGAGTTTTCCCGACCGGCCCGATGCATAGTTATGCCCCATGGGAGCCAGGCTGGAATCACCGTCGTTTTTCATTTCTACCGCCAGATCCCGCAGGCGGCGAAGGTCAGAAAAATCCGCCCCGGTTATAAGCCGCCGGGCCAGGTCCAGGGCATCGTGCAGTTTTTCGTCCAGGGCCTTGATCCGGTAGATGATCCAGTCCCGGGCCAATAAATCTTCCGAGATGGTTTTGGCAAACTGCGGAGCGGCGGATCCGGTTTCCAGCAGGGCATGAAAGCCCCCGGCGGTCCGGGCGAGAAGGCCCGACACCTTGCCATAATCCATGCCGGGAAGTCCCATAGAAACCACCGCCCGGGCAAAGAAAGGAAGCCAGGGATAGTCTTCCGGTTTTAGCACATCCACGGGAAAAGCAAGATCAACATAGCTGATTCCGTTGGTAAAGAGAGGATGGATCAGGCCGGGAGATTCACCAAGATTGGTGAACTCCGCTGGAACCCGTTCAATTTCCGGAACCAGATCCTGCAGGGTAAGATGGGGAATGCTGCTCAGCGCTTCGGCGGTTTCGGTTTCGCCCTGAATTTTTTCCAGCGTTGCGGTTTTTTCCTCCAGCAGTTTTTTTTCCGCCCTGCTTAACTGTTTTTCCTTTTCCTTAAGACGATCCGCCCATTCCTTTTCCTTTTTGGCAAGATAGTCTTCTTCTCCTTCGATGACTATCAGAGCCCTGTGGGGATTGTTCAGCAGATGTTTTTCTATAAGCGATTCAAGGTACCGGTTGTATCCGCCGGGGGCCGCCCCTTCTGTGATAAGCCGTTTAAGCCCGGAAAAATCCGGCACAAAGAGCAGAGATTCCCAGGGCAGCGTTCCGTAAAGCCAGCCCCGCAATGCCCGGCGCATCCAAACAAGGGAATAGGGCCCGTGAGAGCGCTTGATCTCCCGGTGGGAAAACTCCATGGACAGCAGGGCCGCATCAATTTCTTCTTTGGGAATACCTTCTTTTACCAACCCCTGCAATACCTTTAGGATCAGGTTTTCCAAACACCGGCAGGCTTCTTCGGTCTTTCCTTTTTCCGCCGCAATTCCCCGCAGTCCCACGGTGAATACGGTTTCCCGGAGTTCCGCCTCCAGCCCCGTGGAGGGGGAAATGTCTTCACCCAGGCCCGATTCAACTAGAGCCCGGGCCAGGGGAGAACCGTCATGGCCCAGCAGAATTTCGGCCAAGCAGGCCAGGGCCATGGTCTGTGCGGGATCAGCGCTGTCCGTACAAAGCCAGGAAACCATGGCCTGGGGTTTTTCCTTGCCGGGACAAGGGATGCGCAGTTCCGCCGGCTCGTTCCACCGTTCTGTTTTGGGGATCCCCGGCGCCGCCAGGCCCGGCTCCCGGTCTGCCAGGAGGCGGCTGTCCAGAAAGGCCAGCTGTTTTTCTGTGGGGATATTTCCCGCCAGGAATATCCGGCAGTTAGCCGGGGCATAGCGGGAACGATGAAAGGCCTTAAGCTGTTCCCAGCTTAAATTGGGGATAAAGTCCGGATCGCCCCCGGATTCAAAGGCATAGGGAGTGCCGGGCATTACGGCCTTTATCGACCAGAGTCCCGCATAGGTATCCATGGAGGAATAGGCGCCTTTCATCTCGTTGTACACCACACCGGTGTATTCCAGCCCTGACTTTGCGGAACAAAGCCGCCACCCTTCCTGCATAAAAGTCCATTCCGAAAGCAGGGGATGAAACACCGCATCACCGTAGACTGACATCAGATTAAAGTAATCCTTTTCGTTTACTGAACTGGCGGGATAGACCGTTTTGTCGGGGAAGGTCCAGGCATTTAAAAAGGTTTGAAGACTCCCCTGGGCCAGTACAGCGAAGGCATCTTTTAGAGGATACCGCTCGGATCCGCAAAGCACCGAATGTTCCAGAATGTGGGCAGCCCCGGTGGAGTCCTCCGGAACGGTGGAAAAGGCAAAACCGAAGAGGTTTTCTGGATCATCATTAAGCACATGGAACACTTCGGCGCCGCTCCTGTGCCTGGCCCAAATTCCCATGGCATTGAGTTCTTTTAGGTTTACCGTATCAAGGATTTCAAATCCGTTTATGTGATCGCCTTTTTTCATTTGTGCCGCTGCCTTAGATTACCAGATCATCATCCAGAAGTATTATACCGCCCTCTTCCCTTTCCTGCCTGAACCAGGCAAGAAAAGCCGCCGCAGCCTCGTCCACATCACGGCGGAGAACGGCGCCGGTAATGTTCTCTTCTTCCAGAATTACCTCCCGCCTTCCCTGGGAAAGGTTACGGAGTATTTTTTCCCGGAAGAGGGCGGTATCCTCGTTTCCTGTCCGGGCCTTAAGGAGGAGTACGACATTCCGGTCGTCCATGGAAGCGAGTTTTTTCTGGATGGGAAGGTCGGCGGCGTTTAAGATATCCTCCATGGTGTAGATTTTTTCCTTTAGGGCTCTGCTCAGTTCGGGGTCCTCCTGTTCCAGTTGGCCCAGAATTTCATCACCAAAACCCATATCGGAGGATTTTAGGATCGCCGCCAGGGCATCCATGCCGCTAAAATTTATATCGCCGGAATTACCGGCCTGAGCGCTGATCCGTTTGGCTTTTTCCCTAAGGGCTCCGGCGGCCTGTTCCAGCACTTCCGGAGCAACCGCCGCCTGTTTGGCTATGCGTTTTAGGATTTCTAGTTTTTTTTCGCCCGGGAAGCGGGAAAGGGCTGCGGCGGAAAGTTTGGGCGGCAGCCGGGAAAAAACCAGGGCCGCCGCCAATGGAGATTCTTCCCTAAAAAGGAGGGCCAGCTGATCGCCGGAAAAGTCTTCCAGAAAATCAAAGGGATTGGGTTTTGCTGTAGGCACCGCTTTAAGAAGGAGCCGCTCCCCCTTTTCCGGGCCAAAAGCGGCATACAGCGCCCGCCGGGCCGCTTCGATGCCGCCGGAGGAAGGCCCCAGGACCTGATAGGGAGAAGTCAGCAGGGAACTGAATTCCTCCAGAATTTCCTGTCTTTCCTCCGGCCCTATTGTTTCGACGGAAGCGATTTCTCTGGAAATTGCTTCCACCTGATCCTGAGGAAGCCTGGAAAGGATTTCCGATCCCCGGCTGCTTCCAATAAGGACGAGAAATTTGGCAACTCTGCGGAATTTTGATTCTTTTTCTTCTGCTATTGAACGAGCTGGTTCCGGGGCGGTCTTAAAAAACCCCGGTACTTGTTCCTCTCCCATGCCGCCTCAATCAAACACATAACGATTCGAAACCTGTTTTACCTTAAGGGTAATATTTTGCAGAACACCCTTTTGTTTTAAGGCTACCAGATGGTGTCCCAGAGCGGAGTCAGTAACAGCAATATGGGTCAACACCCAGTCTTTTAGGTATTTAACAAACCCCAGGGGATTTACGGTACCCCCCTTGGAAAGATCGTCTACCGATTTAAGCACCTCTCGGACAAAATCGTTATGCTCCCTTTTGTGGGCTCCAAAATTAGGATACTCCACCCGTTCCATAATTTTTTCCTCAGTGGAAAAATGGTATCCTACATAGTCCACCGCCCCCCGGAGTACCACCATAAAAACTTCCAAGGAGCTGTCTCTGCCTCTCAGGCAGCTCCGGTACAGTTTGTTGGTCAAGTTAATCAACTCCATATGCTGGGAATCGATCAGAGGAATGCTAACCGAATAGGATCTATGCCAGGTAACAATTTCATCGCTTGCCATAGAATGACTATAGCATGTCTTTCAAAAATTGGCAAGGCCTATTTTGCGTATTATTGACATTTTTTTCCCCGCCCTGTTACAATGGATTTGTCTGTCTTAAAGGAAGAGGGGCGAAAATCCCCCGCTATCCCGTAACTGTGATTTGAAAATTTGTTTCATAAGCCAGGAACTTTGAGCAGGCCGGTTTTTCTGAAAAAACCGCTATTTCTTATCAGGTTTCGCGGATAGAGCCTGGAGGAGTTCCCATGTTTCCCCAAAAACTCCCTTTTTCCCTTGTTTTTACCCTGTTTTTGGTATGCATTGCTGCCATTGGCGCTCAAAATACCGAGAATTTCCTGGATTTCGGAGAATCCGGCGATGAACTGGTGGTTACTGCAGGCAGAATTTCCGAAGAGGCCATGACCGTTCCCGTCCAGATACGGATCATTACTGCCGGCGACATCGCCCAGTCGGGATCGTCTTCTATCGTCGATGTATTGGAAGCCGTGCCGGGGGTGCGTTTTTCCGGCGCCATGGCGGGGGCCGGATCCGAAATAATTTCCATGCGGGGTTTCGGAGAAAACTCCCATGGCCGGGTTCTAATCCTGGTGGACGGCAATAAAATAAACGATCCCGACATGGGTGTCGCAAACTGGAACTCCATTCCCCTTTCCGCAGTTGAGCGGATTGAGGTGCTGGACGGAAGTGCCGGTGTCCAGTATGGCAACAATGCCCTGGGAGGGGTGATCAATATCATTACCAAGAAGGACGGCAAAAAACGAACCTTTATTGGAATTGCGGGGGGGAGTTTTTTTAGTAACCAGGAATCGTTTTCGCATTTCGAACCCCTTTCCTGGGGGAATTTTTCAATCTTCGCCGAACATTACGGTACCAAGGGGTACAGACAACGGCAAGCCTCCCAGGCTGCCAATATTGCCGGAAGCGCCACTGTTTTTACCGGCGATACCATGCAGCTTTCGTTTAACGGATTTTTTTCTGATCTGCACTATCAACTCCCCGGCGGGCTTTCAAAGGCACAATTTGAAAATGATCCAAAGCAGGCGTTGTATGATGATTGGTCTGACTGGATGAATCCGGTTTTTGGCGTTTACAACGGCAGCGATGAAATTACCGAGTATCATTTTGGAGGCGGAGCTTCTTTCCGCTGGTTTCCAACAGACAAGCTTGAATTCATGATGCCCCTTTCATACCGGGGAAAATCCATCGGGATCGATATGACTTCCCGGCCTAGTTATGCTGATAGAACTATTCATTCTGCAGAAGCCCGGCCTCAGGGTTCGGCAGCATTTGACATTGCCGGTATGCCGATCCGCCTGCTTGGCGGGGTGGATATTTTTTATACCCGGCTCAAAGCGGATATCTATGGTGATAAGGCAAGGAATTTACCAGCAAATGCCTTTACTATTTCCGAATGGACCGTTGGCCCTTATCTGATGGCCCGGTTTTTCCCCCTGCCTAATATTTCTTTTTCAGCAGGAAGCCGTTTTGATACGGCGATCATCAAAGCAGAGACCCAGAGTGGATATGCTGACGGAAACAAAACTTATAATGCGTTTGTGTATGATGCAGGAATTGTGTATAATCCGCTGAAAACATTAAAACTCTATGCCCGGTACGGCGCTCTTTTTCGCTATCCCTTTGTGGATGAGTTAGTTCAGGCCTATGGGTATTCCAGCGATACATTTAATTCCGGCTTAAAACCGGAAAAAGGGTTTAATGCAGAAGCAGGGGTTGCCTGGCAGTTGGAGGATGTCTTCAGCTTTTCGGCGAATTTTTTCTTTATGCAGTTGGATGACGAGATAGTCCCCAATTCTTCCTATATTAATGAAAACCAGGATAAAACACGGCGTTTTGGATCCAATATGGGCTTAAGTCTTGCTCCAGTAGACTTGATTTCCCTTGATATATCCTATTCCTGGGTATATGCTTTTTTTACTGACGGCCCCAATAAAAATAAACAGGTGCCGCTGGTTCCTCAGCTTAAGGTATATGGAAATCTTCTGGTTCATCTTCCCTTTGGCTTGAGTTTTGGGCCGGATATTGAATATGTAAGCACCCAATTTGCGGGAGGGGATACTTCTAATGTGAATGACCCCCTGGGTGCTTATTTTTTACTGGGAGCCCGGGTGCGTTTTGCTGCGGACAAGGGTGAAAGCCGGTTTGCTTTTCAGATCACCGCAAAAAATCTGCTGGATACCCTTTATGCTCCTCAGGTTTATTATGACGCTTATTATCCCGGAGACGGCCGTTCCATTACTGTTTCCATGCAGTACCGGTTTTAGCACTTCAACGGAGGATGAATGAACGAAAAACGTTTATCGGCTGCCGCAGTTGTTTTCGTAGTCATGGCCGTTTTTTCAGTTGTTTTTATTATATTTGCTCTTCTGCCCAGCTTTGCCGAAAGGACACCCATACCGGAGAACCACCTTCCGCCGTTTAGGATCATTTCTACCGCTCCCTCCAGCACCGAAATAATCGCAGGGCTGGGCCTGGCGGACAGGCTGATAGCCGTGGATAAATACTCCCGGGATGTGGAAGGAGTAACGCAGGATCTGCCGGAAATAGATTTTTTCTATCCCGACATCGAAGCCGTTGCCGCCTTAAAACCGGACATTATTATCTCCGGCGAGATCAACACTAACGGCAGCGCCGAAACACCCTTTGATTTTTTCCAGCGCCTGGGAATCAGGGTGCTTCAAATACCCACCAGCAGCAGCGTCGGAGAAATTTACGGCGACATTATCCACATTGCAGAAGCGCTGGGCGTTACGGAAAGAGGGGAAGCGCTGGTCCGCCGCATGGAGGAACAGATTAAGGTAATTGCGGGACGTGCGGCGGAACATACAGCGGTATATGCTGGAAAAAGGATTTATTTTGAAGTAGCCCCGGCTCCTCACATAGTTAGTTTTGGCAGGGGAACGTATCTTAACGAGCTTATCGAAATAATCGGCGCCCAGAATATTTTTGCAGCCGAAGTACGGTGGTTTACCCCCAGCGCAGAGGCGATTATTCACTCCAACCCCGATGTGATCCTAACCATTGCCGATCCCGGCCTGACAGCGGGATCAGCGGCGGCGGAAATAAAAAGTCGTCCGGGTTTTTCCGCCCTGGCGGCGGTACGGCAAAACAAGGTATACGCCATTGACGCGAACCTTGTTTCCCGTCCCTCGCAGAACATTGTACTGGCATTGGAAGCAATATACCGGGCGGTTTATTCTGAATGAAGAACTCCTCACATAAAACATTTCTTGCCGCCGCTGTGATTTCCCTGGCTGTCCTTTGCATCGGAACTTCTCTGGGAAGTGCCGGCATAAAACCAGTGGAAACTCTTAGGGTTTTGGCGGCGAAACTCTTTGGCCTTGGTACAGGAGTGGATCCGCAGATTACCGCCATCGTGTGGGAACTCCGGCTGCCCCGGACAATTCTCGCCTTTATCGTGGGGGGATCCCTGGCGGTAAGCGGATCGGTGTTTCAATCGGTACTGAAAAACCAGCTTGCCTCACCCTACATATTGGGAGTTTCCTCCGGCGCTTCTCTGGGAGCAGCACTGGTGATGATCGGCGGCCTTTCCCTGGGATCGGGTCCCTGGGGGGTGTTTTCATTATCGTTCCTCCAGCCCTTTCTTTTGCCCCTGGCTGGTTTTATTTTCGGTCTGGGAACAGTCCTTGCGGTGATCGCCCTTTCTTACCGGCTGGATAAAACACTTTCCAACAATACGATCATTCTTTTTGGAATGGTCTTTTCCCTCTTTGTTAATGCAATCCTTACCACTCTGCTTTCGCTGTTCAGGGAGGAATTAAAAAACCTCCTGCACTGGCAGATGGGTAGTTTTGCCCTCCGGGGCTGGAGCCATATTGCCCTCATACTCCCTTTTCTTGCGGCGGGGCTGCTGGGGATCATCCGGTATATGGGAGAAATGGATATCCTTTCCTTTGGAGAAGAAACAGCGCTGTCTATGGGGGTAAATGTTCAAACGGTGCGGAAGCGGCTCTTCCTTTTTGCAGCCCTCCTTACCGGTACGGCGGTAGCCCTCTGCGGTGCCATTGGTTTTGTGGACCTTATCGCCCCCCATGCGGTGCGGCGCATCGTTGGTTCCCGCCATCGCCAGGTAATCCCCCTGTCGTTTTGCGCCGGAGGAATTCTTATGGCTGCTGCCGATCTTGCCGCCAGGATGGCGATAAGCCCTTCGGAGCTTCCCGTGGGCGCCGTTACGGCCCTGATTGGCGCTCCTTTCTTTGCCTGGGTGTATTTTGGCCGCCGAAAGGCGGTGTATCATGCTTGAATTAAACAATTTAAACTGCGGCTACGGAACGGAGGATATCCTGCGGGGAATCAGCCTAAGGGTGAACGCGGGGGAATTCCTTTGTGTTGCCGGGCCCAACGGCTGCGGAAAAAGCACTCTCCTTAAAGCAATTGCCCGGCTCTTGCCATTCCGGGGAAATATTGCCATCGAAGGCCGGGACAGCGCCGGTTTTTCCCGAAAAGAACTGGCCCGGCACATCGCCCTGTTGGGTCAAGTTTCCCCGCTGTACTTTCCCTATACGGTGTATGACACGGTTGCCATGGGAAGGTACGCCCGCCGGAAAGGCTGGTTCGGCAGTCTTGACAGCGCAGATGCGGCAGCCATAGAAAATGTTCTTACTACTCTGGGCCTTGATCCTCTGCGGGAAAAACCAATCAACGAATTGTCCGGAGGCCAGCTTCAGCTTGTTTTTCTTGCCCGGACTTTGGCGCAGGAACCGAGGATCATCCTGCTGGATGAGCCCACCAGCCATCTGGACATTAAACACCAGCTTTCTCTGCTGGATCATCTTGCTTCCTGGGTAAGGGCGGAAAAACGAACGGTTATTTCAGTCTTTCATGATTTGAATTTAGCCCTCCGGTACAGTAACAGAGTTATCCTTATAGCAGATGGAACTATCGCCGCCCAGGGTCCGGCGGCGGAAGTTTTGTCCGGCTCCATTCTTAAGGGGTTGTACGGTATGGATACGGATCTGCTCTTTCCTGTCCGGATTAACGCAGTTCCTCTGATACGGCAAGCATAAAAAGCAAATCCGACAGCCGGTTGAGCCAGGGAAGCAATGCGGCGCCGGCATTTTCCTGTCCGCTTTTTGCGGCGCTGGTCATACGCCGTTCAGCCCGGCGGCAAATTGAACGGGCGGCGTTTAGGTTTGCCGCCGCCGCTCTGGTCCAGGTCCTGACAAAGCCCCGGAGGGGATTTTTTTCTTCCATCTTAATAATTTGCCGTTCAAGCCAATCGGTGTTTAAACCCGGTATATCAATAACCAAAGATCCGGCCGCGGCAGGCATGACCACGGTAGATAGTTCTTTTCGTATTTCAGAAATTACTTTTGCCGCCGGCGAACTTCCGTTTACCATCAGAGAAATTTCGCTGACGACGAGGAATGCATCCAGTTCATCCAGCGCTCCAAGGCATTCAATGCGGGGATGATCCTTTTGAACAGCTTCAGTTTTTCCGGGAAGAAATGTATTACCGCCGTCCCCTTTTTTGGTAACAATGCTCATCTGCGTTCATGGTATTAAATCACTTGAAAAAATGATACAGTTGCTTATGCGCAACAAGCTGACCGATGAACTTGCTGTCTGCGGTTTAAATGCAATCCGCTCTTTAAACGAAGTTCACCCCGAAAAGGTTAACCGCCTCTTTCTGCGGGAAGACAGGCTTCCCCTTTTTACCGGGCTGTGCAGACATCTGGCGGAACGGAAGCGCCCTTACAAGCTCTGCGAAAACGAAGAATTAGAAAAAATATGCAAAACCAGTCATCACCAGGGGATTGTGGCGATGATTTTTGAGCCTAAAATAAAGGCCGCCTCCCCGGAGGATATTGACGCATGGGCGGCAGAAGGAAAGACCGGGCTTTTACTCTGCGATGTGGGAAACGATCATAATCTGGGAGCCATAGTCCGGGCCGCCGCTTTTTTTGACGCTCCGTTAATCATTCTGACCGAAAGCAATGAGGAGGAAGCAAAGCGTCTTACCACCAGTGCCTATCGGGTTGCGGAAGGGGGGATGGAATATGTTGAATTCCGGTCGATACGCAGTCCCGCCGCTTTTTTACGGAGCGTTTCAAAAAAACTAATTACCATCGGAACCGATCCCCGGGCGCGGATTCGGATTCGGGATATTCCGTACCTAGAAGAGGTAAAGCAAAAAAAAACCGGGGCGGGGCATCCCGGTATGATTTTGGTGATAGGCAATGAAGAAACGGGTCTTCCCGGAGAAATAAGGGAACAATGCTCCATTATGGCCAGGATTCCCGGAACCGGCGCCATTGAAAGTCTTAACGCTGCCCAGGCGGCGGCTCTTTTTTTGCAGGAACTCTATGAACGATTTGCCTGAAGAATCTGCCGAAGCATTGGTTAATCTTATCAGGCAGCGCATAGAAAGCCGGTACCGGCGCATTCTTTTTGTTCACACAGAATTGGCGAAAATTGACACCGCTGCGCAGCAATCCCTGGATGTGTCAAATTCCGGCACCGCCCTGACCGGCGGAAGTTTTGAAGATTTTGTTTTCAGCCGTATTGATTTTTCGATATACAAAAAAATTGATGCAGAAGAATTCAACCTGCTCTTTGACGAAGGCCTTGCCGACTACGAAGAGTCTTTCTACCAAAAGAGCTTTGCCATGGGCCGGGAAGAAATACACCGGACCATAAACGGCGCATACATAAAAGCAGGCCCTTTTTATGTGTGTAAAAAAGGCAGTCTCCTGCTTTTGTCGATCATGCGGACGATCCACACTTCCTTGGAATTTGCTCCCCTGCTTAGGGATGATGATCTTTCCGGCATAGATAAACTCAGGGCATTGGCGGAAGTGCTGGATGCCCTTGTGATCCGCCACAATGACGGCATGGAAACAAAACTTTTTGTGCCAAAAGAACCGGTAAATGCCGCCGGTACAAAAGATGATCCTCTGCCCCTGCTATGCGGAACCTTTTATCCTTTGGGAAAAGCCTGCACGGTTACGCTGATTCATAATGCCGCTAATACATAATCCCCAGGCCGGCGCCGAAAAAAGCGCCCCCTTGTTTTCCGTCTGGTAAATACCAGAAACCGCCGGTAAGGGAAACCACAAAGCTGGAGGGAAAGAATTTAAACTCCAGGGCCGATACCAGAGGGCCGGAACTTCCCTCTTCCGGCACATAATCCCAGCGGAGAGAAAGACCCGCGGCAATATTCCCATGGGTAAAGAGCGCTCCCCCTTCCATTCCCAGCCGGGGAATGATACTGTCTGGATAACCCTTTTCGCCGGCCCAAAGAAAAAAGGGGCTTAACAGCAAATCAAAGGAATAATTGCCCCGTTTGGCCGTTTCTCCCGACACGGGCCGGTACATCATGGGGAGCCGCAGGGCCGCTCCTGTTCCCATTCCAAAAGCTGTATAGGGCCCTGCCGTGGCCCAGCCATAGGACAAAACCGCCGCCATGCCCAGGGCATCGGCAAAACCGGAAAATCCCTTCCGGGGGTGGAAAAAAATCCACTTGATCGAAGCGCCAATTCCCCATTCGGTACCGCCGGAAAATCCTGGGGCGGCATTGAATACCGCGGCAGCTTCCAAATTGTCCAGAAAAGACACCCGAAGGCCAACGGCAAAGGGCAGGCTTTCCCAGGCTTCCCGCAAAAGGGGCCTCCCTGCCAGAAGGTTCCCTTCTATCTGATAGGAAAAGGCCGGCAGCGCTTCCGGAGAAGGAACCAGCAGTAACCCCGATGAAGAAGAAACCATAGTAAGGGGCCGCATTATTATAGATGAATCCGCCAATACCGGAAATTCAGCACTTTGCCTGTCATTTGTTTCTTCGTCCCACGCGCTGAGCCGGAGGAGATACGTTCCGTCGCCAACCGGTTCCCCGTCTCTGTTCCGGCCATTCCATGCCGCCTGCTGCTGCCAGCCGGTAAAAGGTCCCAGATCCCGCTCATGGATCACGGCCCCATTTGCATCCAGCACTTCCAGAAGACCCAGGCCGGGGGCGCTTACCATAAAGTTAATTTCCACGGTGCCCAGGATGCCGGAATTTTTCGGATTAAAACGGGTTTTTTTCAGGCTGGCATTGGTAAGGATAAATTCCGCACGCTTAAGCAGCAGTTCCAATTTTTGGATGCCGTCGTCTTCCACATAAATCCTTCTGCTTACCCGTTCCCAGCCAAACGCATCCACCGTGACAGTACGCCACCCTGCGGGGAGTGTAACATTTTGCTGGTGCGCAGAAGCGGTTACGGTAATATCTTCCGCAGAAAGGTAGGACCCATCGGCGCTGATTCGGGGGTTAAATGGAAGTGAAGAAGGAACGGCAGGATCGCGGGTTAGTTCAAGCAGAACCTGTCCCTTGGCCTCCTTCATATCCACTATGACTTCTACACGGCTGTCCCGGCGGATCACCACCGAAAAGCGGCGTTCTGTATAGCCTTCTTTATAAATTCGTATGCTGTATTCGCCGCTCCGAATGGAAGAACTGCTGTAAGGCGTGGTCCCTCGTTCAACACCATCGATAAACACCTTTGCACCGGAGGGAAAACTGTCCAGAAACAATCCTGAACCAGAAACTTCGTTATAGGTATCGGGGTAAAGAAAAAACACAGCACAGAAAAAAAGTATGCCGGGCAGGCAGCGGCGAATCATCACACTATTAGTATACTGCCTTGAGCTTCTGCATTTCCAGAAGGATCATGGTAAGGGTACAGATAAAGGCAAAACTGTCCGCCACAGGAGCGGCGGCAATCACACCCCGGAGGCCCCAAAGTTTTCCAAAGAGGAGAATACAGGGAATAAGTGCAATAACCTGACGGAGCATTGAAAGAAATATCGACGTTTTAGGCCGCCCGGTAACGACAAAGAAGTTAGTGGCCACAATGGTAAACCCATTTAGCGGCATGATCATCATCATTACTCTTAGGGTATAGGGAGCAAAGTTCAGGAGGGCCGAACTGCCATTGGGTACAAAGAGCCGCACAAGGACATGGGGGAAAAGTTCTCCCAGAGTAAAACCAAAAAGACAGATCACAGTGGCGCCGCTGATTGCCAGAAGGAATGTCTTCCGTACCCGTTCAAACTGCTTGGCCCCATAGTTAAAGCCCAGGATCGGCTGGGCCCCCTGGTTAATCCCGAAAATCGGCATTAGGAAAAGCATGGATACAGACATGGTTATATTAAGGCCCGCCCGGGCAATGTCCCCTCCTCCTGCGCCAAGTTCAGCGGCTCCGTACCAGCCCATACTATTGTTAAAGAGAAACTGTACGGAAGACATAGCAAATTGAAGAAGGAACTGCGATGAACCAAAACTCATGATGTCCCGTATTATTCTTCCTGAAGGACGAAATGTACTGCGTCCCTGTTTTTTCTGCGCAAACCGCAGACGGATCACCGCTTTTTTTCCAAAGTTAAAGGATAGTATCCAAATGGCAGAAATAAACTGAGAGATGATCGTAGCCCAGGCGGCACCTTCTACGCCCCAGCCAAGAACAATGATAAACAGCGGATCGAGGAGCATATTTATCCCCGCTCCCATAATCATGCCTATCATGGTAATGGTGGGAAAACCCTGGGCCCGGGTACAATGGGACAAACCAAAACCCACCATAAAAAAAACCTGACCGTAAAGGATAATCCGGTAGTAACGGCGGGCATAGTCCAGAGCTTCGCTTCCTCTTTCGGATCCCATGCGATCAAGAATCTGATCCAGAAAGATCATTTCTACGGTCATGATAACCAGCGCCGAAATAATCAGAAGAAAGAAGCAGTGATTCAGGGCATTTTCCGCATCTTCCTTGCGGCCCTGGCCCAGCCGCATGGAAATCAGGTTTGCCGACCCTACGCCAAAGAGCATGGAAAAGGCCATGGTAATGGTCACCAGAGGCAGGACCAGAGAAAGGCCTCCCAGGGCTATCTCGTTAACTCCCCGGCCTACCCATATACGATCCACCACATTGTAGAGGGCATTGACAACCATCCCCGTAATTGCTGGAATGGAAAATTTTAACAATAAGCGGCCAACTGGTTCTGTTCCCAAACGGCTTGCGGCATTTAATTCGGCCATATCAGCAGGATACTCGTTTTTTCTTCCATTCAGCAAGCAGGGTTTCAGGATCTTCTGTCATGGCGCGGATCAGAAGGGATGCTCCGGCCTTCAAAACTGTTTCCAAAATAGCAGCTTCGTCAGAATTAAAACTCGACAGTACCCAGCGGGCAATCTTGCCATCGCCTCCCGCATATACGCCTTTGGCCTCCCCGCCGCCTTCACCGGGCGCACGGCCGCCGGGAGGGCGGCCAATGCCTATTCGCAGCCGCCAGAATTCCGCAGTACCAAGGGAATCTTTTATCGACCGCAAGCCGTTGTGGCCCCCCAGCCCCCCCGCAAATTTTAAGGAAAGGTATCCTAGAGGCAGTTCCAGTTCATCATGGACCACTAGGATTTTTTGTGGAGGAATTCTATGGAATGCCGCAGCGGCCTGCACCGAAAGGCCAGAAAGGTTCATGTATGTTTCCGGGACAAGAAAATGGCAGGGTGATTGCAGATCGCCGCCGGACACGGTATGAGCAAGGCGGCTCCGGAATTTTTTGTGCCAGGCAAGATCGCCGTAAAAAGGGAGTTTTTCCGCCAAAAGCCGCCCTGCATTGTGGCGGTGGCGGGCGTATTCAGTGCCGGGGTTTCCCAGAAAGACGGCCAGAGAAAGCATTAGAGTTTTAGGTTATCTATGTAGTGTTGAAGGGTATATTTGATGTACCGGTGGATGATGAGTTTATGATCAGGGTTCATCCTGGGAATATCAAACATAAAGATATATACCTGATCATCCCGTTTGCCCATAAAGACCGCATCGGCAAGCACAAGGCCGCCCCGAAGCTTAAACTGCATCTCCTTAACCACACTGCTGGGAGCAAGTTTCTCGATTGTTTCGAACCGGGCGGCAACACCTGCGGCGCTGATGTCAAGAAGTTTGCCGTAGTAAATACCGGAGGGGCTTTTTATGTTCACCGTGGCGCTGATGTCGTTTTCGCAAAAAGCCCGGATATATTTGCGCTTCCCCCTGGCTTCGTTCGCCTCCAGAACATTGAGCATAATTTTTGTACTCTCCTTGATCCCCAGCTTAAGTTGAATGTATCCGCAGGGTACGGACAGATCCATCAGGTATTTTTGCATAAGGTTCTGGTCCGTATTGTAGGAAAGAATCCCCAGCCGGCAGTTTTTAGTTTCCGGATCTTCCTGTATGCCCCGGACATAGGTTTCCCACTCTCTTTCGCTCATGCCCTCATCAATATTGATAAACATGATTGAATCGGGATATTTAAGCAGCAATTTCAAAGCCCGCTTATGATCGAACAACACATAGGATTCAAAACCTGCCATAATTAGGATATCCAGCAATTCATCCTTGATAACGCTGTGCGGATAGAGGATAAATATTTTTTTTCCCTGGCAGCTTTGCTCCATAGTCGGGTTTATTCTAGCATAAAACGGCACATTTACAATACAATAAACACAGCCTTGCAGGGAGAGCTTGTATGGATCACAGAGAAGCCTTTAGCCGGTTCTACACCATTGTGGAAAAACTCCGGGGTGAAAACGGTTGTCCCTGGGACCGGGAACAAACCCCGCAAACCCTCAGGGGAGATCTGATCGAAGAAACCTACGAATGCATCGAAGCCATCGATCAACAGAACTCTGCCCATATCCGGGAAGAGCTGGGGGATCTTTTTCTTTTGGTAACGATGATTTCCTATATGCATCAGCAGGAAGGGCTTTTTTCTGTTTCCGATGTTCTGAATGATGTTTCCGAAAAATTAATCCGCCGGCATCCCCATGTCTTCGGAGAACTCCGGACAGAAAACGAAGCGGGATCCATCAGTTCCGCAAAGGTTCTGGATAATTGGGCCCGGATCAAGGTTGAGCAGGAAGGACGAAACCCCAAAGATTCGGTTTTGGACGAAGTTTCCCGAGCCTTGCCGCCCCTGGATAGGGCATGGAAGCTGCAGAAAAAAGCGGCAAAGCAAGGATTCGACTGGCCCAGTACAGCGGGAGCATTGGGTAAACTAAAGGAAGAGCTGGCAGAAGTAGAAGCGGCGGCGGCCACAAAAACAGAAGGTGCAGAAAAAAAATCTGAACTGGAGGGGGAACTGGGGGACCTTCTTTTTTCTGTTGTAAATCTATGCCGCTTTTTTAAAGTGGAGCCTTCGCTGGCCCTGCAGCGGACCAATGCTAAATTTACCTCCCGGTTCAGCTATGTAGAAAAAAAGATGAAAGAATGCGGAGCGGCTATGGAAACAGCAAACCTGGAATTTATGGACCGTTTTTGGAACGACGCAAAAATGTCTGCCCCCCCTAATAAAAATGGTTAAGCAGACTCCAGCGCCTGGAGGATGGTTTTCCTGAATGCTCCCAGTTCTTTCACATAACGGGAAAGCTGCGCCGCATCTCCTCCCGCATTATTTTTTAGTTCCGCCGCAGTTTTGGCCAGGGACAGGGCCCCAACAGTTTCGCAGGCGCTTTTAAGAATATGCAGACTGGATAAAAGGCGGGATCCTTTTCCTTTTGCAAGTTCATTATCAGCCGCCGTTTTTTGCAGAAAGGTAAGCCGGTAATCGACATCTTCGCAAAACAGCCGAAGCAGTTCCCGGTATGTTTTCTGTGAATGAAAGCATCCCGCCATTCCCCTGCTTTCGTCTAACCCCTTGACGCCCAGGGAGGTATAGTCCGTCAGTTCTGCAGGCCGGCGCCGGTCTTCGCTGACCCAGCGTTCCAGGAATTCATTAAGGCGGAAACTCTCTATTGGCTTGGAAAGATAATCGTTAAACCCCTTTTTTAGAAAGGCTTCCCGTATGCCTGCCGTGGTATTTGCGGTCATGGCAGCTATGGGAATATCCTTATATTTTTGCCCCTGGAGAGATCGGATAGACTTGACTGCCTCCATGCCATCCATGTCCGGCATCATTTGATCCAGCAGGACAAGATCAAAATCGTTTTTCTGAACCAGTTCGATCGCCCGAAAAGCGCTTTTACAAAGCGTAAGCTGCATTTGGTAGGGGGCAAGCAGGCCCTGGGCGATTTTCAGGTTAATATCCAGATCATCCACGATAAGTGCCTTAAAATCAGGACAGGTAAAGGACGATTTGTCACCCCGCTGGTAAATACCTTTGTTTCCCAGAAAAGCGTTAACCACCGAAACAGCATAGTAGGGAAAAGCAGCAGTCAGACCGTCCCAGAAACTATTTTTCCCCGGCGAAAAATTTCCCAACAGTACAGGAATTGTTTTGAGTTTTTTTTGATCAATGCAGTTCTTTACTGGTTCGGCGCAGTCAATGGGAAAAAAGACATAATCCCAAAGGCCGGTACCGAGTTTTTCCAGCAGTTCTTCCTGATTTACCGCCGGTGCTGCGGGAAGGCCCAAGTTTTCCAGGGTCCAGCCCAAGGAGGAAGAAAGCAGGGAATTATCGCAGTAAAAGAGGGTCTTTTTTAGTTCCGGCTCTTCCACCTCCGCCATGGGCCGGGAATCAACAGCCTCTTGGAGCACCTCTGCCATAAAAATCGAACCCTTCTGATATTCGCTTTCAATCGTAATATCTCCCCCCATGGCTTTGCAGAGGCTGCGGGTTATGGAAAGCCCAAGGCCGGTACCTTCAATCCCCGCATTCCGCACCGTATCCAGGCGGACAAAGTTTTTAAAAAGTTTGCCCATATCTTCTTTTTTTATCCCTATGCCGCTGTCACTGATCTTGAAATAAAGGCGCAGTCTCTTTGGTTTTACATCCTCCAAAGGCACCGGACTGCAGCCAATACTGATCTTTACAAAACCCTGCCGGGTATACTTGAGGGCATTGCTCAAAAGGTTAAACAGAATCTGCCGTACCCTGCCTGCGTCTCCCAAGAGCAGCCGGGGAATATGGGAATCAATTTCTGCCAGGAACTGTATGGGCTTATCCTTCAGATGAATCCTCATTACGTTTAGTACATCATTGATTAGAGAGCTGAATTCATAGGGCATTTCTGTTATCTGAAGGCTGCTGGATTCTATTTTGGAAAAATCAAGAATATCATTGATGATCGCCAAAAGGTTATTTCCCGCCTGCTTGATGTCCAAAAGGTATTCAGCTACCACCGGGTTTTTTACATCACGCATGGCCAGTTCGCTCATTCCGATAACGGCATTCATGGGGGTACGGATTTCATGGCTCATGGCGGCCAGAAAAATGCTTTTGGTATCGTTAGCTTTTTCCGCCTCTTCTCTGGCCTGGACTATATCTGTGATATCGTGGCCCAGGATCATATAACCGGCAATTTCTCCGTCCTTAATCATGGGAGTCAAGTGAACATGATGTACCCTGTTTTGGTCTTCTCCGGGATACCTGTGGGCAAATTCAAACTGCCCAGGTTCCTGCATCTGCCGGTGCTCTATCAAAAAAGAAGTTAGTCTTTTGGCATTGTCTTTGTTGATATATTGGTTTATTATATCAACAAAATTCCTCCCCCGGATCATGTCAAAATGGGGAACATGGTAGATGTCAAGAAAAGCCTTGGTACAATAGGCAATACTAAGGTCTTTGTCCAACAGAAATATAATATCAATGCTGTTTTCCAGCAGCATATTAAGAAACCATTCCTGCCGGGTTTTTTCTTCCTGTAAGACGGACATAAAGCGGATCTTGGCTTCCAGGGCCTGTTCCGAAAGTTTCATTGTTTCGGAAAGGCTTTGGAGTTCCCGTTCCAGTTTTTTTATTTTTCCTTCCACTCCTGCCGGAGTGGTTTTTTCACCCTTAGCCATGCTTTACCTACAAAACGCAAATACCCAGAGTAAAATTAAAAAAATAATTGGTCGTTCTATTTTCCTGGATATGAACAGGACAGAACTCACCCCGGGTATAGATAAAGTGGTAGGGCAGATCTTTCAGTCCTGTATCGATTTCCCGAACCTCCGCATAGACATCGGAGCCCAGGGTCCACCTCCGGGCGGCGCAGGAAATAACCAGGGCCGATCGGGGTTCAGAAAAATTCCGGGATTCCAGCCATTTTTTGCATTTTTCTGCGGTTTTCCGGGCCGATTCCATAACAAAGTCCCTGTCGCAAAAAGAAATTCCCATGGGATAACCGGAAGGCACTGCTCCGCTGCATAAGAGTTCCCCGTCTTCGGCGCCGTAAATAGTACGAACCAGACGGGATCCATCGGGCAGATGTAAAACCAGGGGAAAGGAGCCAATCCCTTTCAGTTGTCCGTCCTTGGCAAGGCCTATGGATTCCAGGTATTCCAGGACAGGAATGCCATTAACCCGCTTGACTCTGTTCCGGTAGGAATCGGTAATAACTGCCTGTTTATTAATAATTTGCTCTTCTGGAATATTAGAAACAAAAAACTGCGGCTCCAAGTCCCCCCAAAAGGCGAGTACCGCCATGGCGTTGTCATATTCAACGCCGTTATAAAAGGTCTTGATGTCTTTAAAATCTACCGTATGGGTAAAGGCTACGGAACCGAAGACCGGAACGCCTCCACTCAGGCCGTCAAGGGCTGCCAGATAATCGTCCCCGGTAATTTCGTAAAAATGCGGAACCACGATATAAAACATCGCCGGTTTTTTTCCCGCACCATGAGGTTTTTCTTCCAGCATTTGTTTATAGAGTTTTTCCAGGGGCATAAAGGGCTGGTTATGGAGAGATTCACTTATCCCGGCGGAAAAAGCTACATCATCGCTGGTAAAAACGGTAATGGTAAGGGTTATATCTTCTTTTGATCCCCGAATGGCTGAATTTGAGGTGGTTCCTCCAACAATGGGAAAGGGCAGGTTTTTACTGATTTGCTGTACCACTCCGGTATGGGCAAAATCGCCATAGTAATACATGATCCCCGCCGAATATTTTAACCGGCGGTTTATATTCAGCTGTTCCAGAATTTCGGATACCGCCGCTTCCACATCATCAATTTCACTGGTATGGGCGGAAAAAACCTGAATCATATCCACTCCTTAAAGTTTGCCGAAATTCATCAACACTTGACGGAGCCGCTGTTCAAGCAGGGAAAAGGAAAAGAAGCGTTTTCCCAATTCAAAATTTCTTGCAGTCATTACCTCCACTGCATCGGGATTATCCAGTATGGTGCTAACCGTGTCCACCGTTTCCGGGGTAATGTAGGTATCCATGACCACAACGTCAAAATCCAGAGGTTCTATATCCTGCTGAAATATGGAGTACCGGTTTACCAGAATTGGTTTTTTAAACCACAGGGCTTCCAGGAAAGCATTACCGAATCCTTCGTAGGTGGAAGGATAGGTAACAAAGTCCGCATTCAGGTAACAATCCCAAAGGCTGTATTTTTTCTTTCCTTCCTCGGTCAGGCAGCGTTCGGCCCCAATAATGTCGGGCCGGACGATCACATCTACTCCCAAAAGTTTTGCATAATCCATGGTCCGCTGATAATATTCAGACCCCTCGTCCCGTTCCTGGTGGCTGATTAGGAGATGAGCCTTTCTTGACTTAAGCCTAGAGGCAAGCTCTATGGCGTGTTCTATGCCCTTACGGGCAATAACCCTTGTTGGCTGGAGGAGGAGCAAATCATTTCCTACCCCCAAGTCGCTGCGCATGGACCGCCCATAATCATCCAGCACGGGAGGAGGTGTATCAAAATCAAATACATTGGGAATGATTGTCGAAGAAAGACCGCAGCGGTACGAAAGGAGCCTGCGGGCTTCGGAATTGATTACCACATGATTGATCGGATGGAGCCTGGGGGGAAAGGCCATGGAAAGGTAATCCTCCACACAGTTAACGGAAAAACGCTGCCGTTCCCAGGCAAAGTCATGGTGATGGGCAATGGCAGGCATTCCTGTTTCGGCGATAAATTCAGTAAGGGCCAAACCAAGAGGTATGTTCATGGGGATGGTCAAGGCATTTTCAACGATCAGGAGGTCTACGGCGAATTGCTCGATAAATTCATAAAGAGCCCGTTTCAGGCGAAAGCGCACTGCCTGGATTTCTCCGGAAAGCGCTTCGCCCCGGACGGTAATGCCGAAACAGCGATCTTGAATATCGGTAATCAGCGGATGACCAAAGTATGCTTCCTCCATCACCATGGATTTGGCAGGCTCCCAATCGGAAAGGCCGGAGAAGAAAAAACAGCCGTATCCCATTTTTTCCAGAACCTGCCGCCACTTGGTCGTTTCAAGGGAAACTCCGTCAGTTCCCTTGAAACGGGTAGAAACAAAACCAATACGCCTGATTTCTGAAGTTCCGGTAAGATACATATGAATAATGATATTCCTTATTTTGAGAAAAATCTAGTAAAGCAGCTAGAAGTCAAAGGGTTTTTTTTCAGGCATAGTAAGGGCCATTTCTATGGCCGCCAGCAGGTCCCGGGATTCCACCGGCTTAGTTAACACTTCAATGGCGCTGGAACTATTGGCGTGGGCCAGGAAATCCGGTTCGGTATGATTACTGATGATGATTACTGGTTTAGTCATGTATCGGGTATTCTTTCGAATTTCATGGAGGAATTCAAAGCCCGACATATCGGGCATTTCTATATCCAGCAGGATCAAGTCAAAATCCATTTTTTCTATCAATCCCAGGGCTTCCGCCGCTGACTTGACCAGAGAAAGATTGTAATGAGGACTTAAAAATGTCTCAAAAATTTTAAGCTGGGTTACACTATCATCAACTGCCAGGATGGTTTTCCGTGTTTCTTGATCCATAAATAAATAAAAACCCCGACTATATTTTCGGCTTTTTTTTTTTTCTCTTTAAGAAACACGAACAAAGATGTATATGCTTAAAACCGGCATAATAATGCCGGTTTTAAGATTTTTCCCTAGAAGGGCCGATCCGCCAAGTACTTGTATTCCTTGTACACTCGTTCCGCCTGGACTTTTGCTTTGGCCAACAGTGCATCTGCCCGGTCTGGACTGGCCGCCTTTAGGCTCTTGAACCGCACTTCCTTATACATAAAGTCTTCCAGGCTTGTGGTGGGTTCCTTGGAATCCAACTGGAAAGGATTCTTGCCCTGATCCTTTAGCCGGGGATCGTAACGGTACAGGGGCCACAGGCCGGAGGTAACCACCGCCTTTCCTTGATCAAGTCCTTTACTCATGTCAATGCCGTGGTTGATACAGTGGGAATAGGCAACGATAAGGGAGGGACCATCGTAAGATTCCGCTTCGCGGAACGCCTTGATGGTCTGGGCAATATTTGCCCCCAAGGAGATCTTGGCGGTATATACATAACCGTAGCTTATAGCCATGGCGCCCAGGTCTTTTTTGGTAATTTCCTTACCCGCCGCAGCAAACTTGGCGATAGCTCCCACCGGGGTAGCCTTGGACATCTGGCCGCCGGTATTGGAGTAGACTTCGGTGTCCATGCAAAGGAGGTTCACGTTCTTGCCCGAAGCAATTACATGATCCAGGCCGCCATAACCGATATCATAACCCCAGCCGTCGCCGCCCAGGATCCACACCGACCTCTTGATAAAGTAGTCGGCCAGGGAAAGGAGCATTTTCGCCGTGGGCTTGGAGTCGTTTTTCAGGGCGTCCTTAAGTTCATCCACATTTTTGCGCTGTTCCTCAATGGCCGCATCGTCGACCTGGGTATTAGCCAGCAGTTTATCGATGATTCCCGATGCAATGCCTTCGATCTTGGCCTGGGCCGCCATTTCCCGGACATGGATGGCCAGTTTGTCGCTGGTTAACCGGAAACCCATGCCGAATTCTGCCGCATCTTCAAAGAGGCTGTTTGACCACGCCGGTCCCCGGCCAATGCTGTTTTTGCAGTAGGGGGTGGTGGGGAGGTTTCCGCCGTAAATCGAAGAGCAGCCCGTGGCATTGGCGATAATCGCCCTGTCGCCGAAAAGCTGGGACATAAGTTTTACATAGGGGGTTTCACCGCAGCCGCCGCAGGCTCCGGAGAATTCAAACAGGGGCCGTTTGTAGGCCAGGGCTTTGGGGGTGGTTAATTCGCCCGCTGGGGTCTCAGGCAGGTTCTGGAAAAATTCCCAAACCGCAACCTGTTCGGCGTGGAATTCGGGATCATCGGTATAGGACTTCCAGGAAAGAGCGCAGGGCTTGCTCTCATCTTTTGACATGGGGCAGACATTAATACAAAGGCCGCAATCCATGCAGTCCTCGGTGGAAATAACCAGCACCGCCTTTTGGCCGTCTACGGTTTTGGGTTTAATCGCCGCAGCCTTAAAGCCCTTAGGAGCCTTGGCTGCATCGGCGTCGCTTATATTTTTCATGCGGATGCAGGCATGCGAACATACAAAGGCGCAGTTACCACACTGGATACATACATCTGGATTCCAGGTGGGAACCCGTTCGGCAACGGTCCTTTTTTCGTACTGGGTGGTGGCGGTGGGGAAGGTGCCGTCTTCGGGGATTTTACTGACCGGCAGTGTGTCCCCTTCCTGAATCGACATGGTTCCCAGAGTTTCCCTGATCCAGCTGTCCTTGGCGGTGGCAAAGGGTTTCTTCATATGGATGTTCCCTTCGCAGTTAGAGGGATACTTAATCTCTTCCACCGCATTCAGGGCCGCATCCACAGTTTTGTAGTTCTTTTCGACAATATCGGCGCCCTTTTTACCGTAGGAATGCGCAATATGTTCTTTCATCAATTTAACCGCTTCAGCTTCAGGCAGAACACCGGAAATTTTAAAGTAAGCAGCCTGCATGACCGTATTGATACGGTTCCCCATGCCGGTACTCCGGGCAATTTCAGCGGCATCAATTATATAGAATTTCACCTTCTTGTCGATGATGCGTTTTTGAGCCTCCACGGGTATTTCCTTCCACACATCCGCCGCCTTGAAGGGACTGTTGAGGAGGAAGGTGCCTCCTTCTTTGATTTTGGCCAACATATCGTAGGTTTCCATATAGGAGAATTTATGGCAGGCCAAAAAGTCCGCTTTAGTAATCAAATAAGGCCGCCGGATTTCTCCTTTGCCAAAGCGAAGGTGGGAAACAGTAAAGCCGCCCGATTTTTTTGAATCGTAGGAGAAGTATGCCTGGGCGTTGAGTTCAGGCTTTGCCTCGCTGATAATCTTGATTGAGTTTTTGTTTGCTCCCACTGTTCCGTCAGAACCGAGGCCATAGAACAGCGCCTCGTTCATCCCGTCTTCGGCAATAACAAAATGTTCGTCCCAGTCCAGGCTCTTGCCTTGAATATCGTCCTTGACTCCCACCATAAAGCGGGCCATCTTTTTTCCGGAAAGGTTTTCGAAAACCGCCTTGACCATGGCGGGGGAAAATTCCTTGGAACCCAGGCCATAGCGGCCTCCAAGCACCAGGGGATAATTGGAGAAAGGAGCGGATCCGGCGGCCATAGTTTCGCCAATGGCTGTACGTACATCCTCGTAGAGGGGTTCACCCAGAGCGCCTGGATCCTTGGTCCGGTCCAGAACGGCGATACCCTTGACCGTGGAGGGCAGAGCCTTTACAAAGGCTGCTGCATCAAAGGGCCGGAAAAGCCTTACTTTAAGAACGCCGGTCTTTTCTCCCTTTTTGTTCATATTTTCAACGGTCTCTTCGCAGGTTTCCGCGCCGGACCCCATGATGATGATCACTTTTTCCGCATCTTTGGCGCCAAAGTAGTCAAAGATGTGATAGGTCCGTCCGGTAAGTTTTGCATATTTATCCATTTCTGCCTGAACAATGGCTGGCACTGCATCGTAGTATCTGTTTACCCCTTCCCTGCCCTGAAAATAAGTATCGGGATTCTGGGCTGTACCCCGGATCCGGGGATTTTCCGGCGTCAGACCCCGGGCCCGGTGTTCCTGAACTAGTTTGTCTTCGATCATCTGCCTCATCACCTCATAGGAGGTTTCTTCAATTTTTTGAAGTTCGTGGCTGGTCCTAAAACCATCAAAGAAGTGGAGGAAGGGAATCCTGGAACGGAGGGTTGCGGCATGGGCAATTATTCCCATATCCATTACTTCCTGGACGCTGTTGGAAGCCAGCATGGCCCAGCCGGTCTGGCGGCAGGCCATCACATCCTGGTGGTCGCCGAAAATGGAAAGGCTGGAAGTAGCCAGCGCCCGGGCGGCAATATGGAACACCGTGGATGTAAGCTCCCCGGCGATTTTGTACATATTTGGAATCATCAGGAGCAGACCCTGGGAGGCGGTAAAGGTCGTGGAAAGGGCTCCGGTAGTCAAAGCGCCGTGGACAGTCCCGGCGGCTCCCGCTTCGGACTGCATTTCCGCCACTTCCGGAATGGTTCCCCAGAGATTTTTTCTGCCTTGAGAGGAAAACTCGTCCGAAATTTCTCCCATTGGGCTGGAAGGGGTAATCGGATAGATAGCGATTACTTCGCTTAACGCATGAGCCACATAGGCTGCCGCAGTATTACCATCAATCATAACAATGTTTTTGTCTGCCATTTTTTTCCTCGAATATTAGAGTTTTTTTTAGTGTAAACCGAAAGGGAGCTTTATTCAATCCATTGCATCTTAATCTATAATTCTTGCATATGTCATGAACAGCCCGTAGTTCCTCCGCAGGTATCGCACTTCATGCAGGTACCATTCCGTATCAGGGTTAAGGAACCGCAGTTTGGACAGGAGTCGCCTTCGTAGCCTTTGATCCGGGCAATGCGTTGAGCCGTTTCCCGCTGGGCAGAAGTTTTTTTCCGTTCCTCAGCAAAACGGGGCTCCTCCTGGCTCTTTCCTGCCGGCTTGTTTCGGTTTTTGTGATCCGTACTTTCCTGGGTTCCCGTGGCGAGAAGATCCTCGGGCTTTACCTGCCCCAGGTCGGTCCGTTTTAGGTAACTGATCGCCAAATCCCGGAAGATATAATCGATCACGCTGGTAGACATTTTAATGTAGTCATGGCCCTGAACCATGCCGTTGGGCTCAAAGCGGTTGAAAGTAAAGGCATCCACATATTCGTCCAGAGGTACGCCATATTGGAGGCCCAGAGAAACGGCGATGGCAAAACTGTTAAGGAGGCTCCGGAAAGCGGCTCCTTCTTTGTGCATATCAAGAAAAATTTCTCCCAGTTTACCGTTGTCATATTCGCCGGTCCGGATAAATATCGAATGACCCCCGATCTTTGCCTTTTGGGTATAACCGGATCGGCGGTTGGGCAGGGATCGTCTAAGCCCCCGGGTATCGCTGGATCGGCGGTCAAAACGGACCGGAGTGGACAGGTCCTTTTCGAGGACGAGGATTGTATCTGCCAGAGGATCGGTGCCGGGTGCAAAGGCGGACAGGGGCTGGGACAGCTTGGATCCGTCCCGGTACAAAGCTACCGCCTTCAGGCCGCTCTTCCAGGCGAGCATATATGCTCCTTTTACATCTTCAAAATCCGCCGCATTGGGCATATTGATCGTTTTGCTGATCGCTCCGGTAATAAAGGGCTGCACCGCCGCCATCATCCCCACATGGGCTTGCCAGGGTATGGAACGGCGGCCATTTTTGCCGGAGGGAGTGGCGGTATCAAACACCGGAAGATCCTTTTCCTTTAGCCCCGGCGCTCCTTCCAGTCCCATGGTACCGCAGACATACAGTTCCGCTCCGGCGATCTCTTCATCATTGAACCCGGTATGTTTAAGCAGGTTGAACCCCGGCAGGGACCAGGTTGATTCGGGAACGGCCAGTGTTTTCTCCACAAATTCCTTTCCCAGGATCCATGGATTAAACACGCTTTCCAGGGAAATCGCATTGGCCGCTGCTGCTTCCGCTGCCGCTAATGCTTCTGCGGTAAATCCCTTGGCGGCAAGGCTTTCGGGGTTGATCGCCGGTGCACCCTTAAAGCTCTTATGTCCAGTGGCATAGGCGGTGATCGTTTCGATCTCGGTTTTTTTGTACCCCAGAATTTCCAGAGACTGCGGCACCGATTGATTGATGATCTTAAAGTAACCACCGCCCGCAAGTTTTTTAAATTTTACCAGTGCAAAGTCGGGCTCCACTCCGGTGGTGTCGCAGTCCATTAAAAGGCCGATAGTTCCCGTGGGAGCAATGGCGCTTACCTGGGCATTGCGGAAACCCCGGGCTTCTCCCAGCTCCAGCGCATGATCCCAGGCCTGCCGGGCCGCAGCAAGCAGTTCCGCCGGGCACCGGGCAGGATCAATCCCCTGGGGAATTGTACACAGTCCTTCGTATTCACTCGCCGCCGCATTGTACGCTGCCCGGCGGTGGTTGCGGATCACCCGGAGCATCATCTCCTGGTTTTCTTCGTAACGGATAAAGGGTCCCAACTCTGCGGCCATCCGGGCAGACTGGGCGTAGGCTTCGCCGGTAAGGATCGACGAAAGGGCCGCCGCCACTGTCCGGCCCTCTTCCGAATCGTAGGCCAGACCCATCACCATAAGAAGGCTCCCCAAATTGGCATAGCCCAGTCCCAGGGTCCGGTATTGGCAGGAAAGTTCCGCAATCCGGGGGGCGGGGAACTGAGCCATGACTACGGAAATTTCCAGGATCGTGGTCCAGACATCTATTGCATGGAGGTATCCGGCGATGTTAAAACTTTTTCTTTTCCGGTTGTAAAGGGAGCCCAGATTGATTGATGCCAGATTGCAGGCCGTGTCGTCAAGAAACATATATTCCGAGCAGGGATTGCTGGCCCGGATCTCTCCCCCCGCCGGACAGGTATGCCATTCGTTAATCGTCGAATGATACTGGAGTCCCGGATCGGCGCACTGCCAGGCAGATCGGGCCATGCGATTCCATAGTTCCCTTGCTTGCACGGTTTTAATAGCTTTTCCCGAAACTCGTTCCCGCAGATCCCAGGTTCCGTCCTGTTCCACAGCCTTCATAAAATCATCACTCACCCTAAGGCTGTTGTTGGAGGATTGGCCCGATACGGTGTTATAAGCTTCGTCATCCCAGGCGGTAGAAAACACAGCCGTCTCTGGATTGTCCCCCTGTTCAATCCGGCGGAGAAGCTGGTAGAGGTAAGTAGGGGGTACCTTTTCTGCCAGAGCCGATCGGATGGCTCCGGCCAATTCATGGTTTTTTTCTATATTAAAGATGTCTTCCGCCGGGCCCCGAAAAGCCGCCGCCGCTTTCTTTACCGCATCCAGATGTTTTTTGATCACTAGGGAACCGGCAACCATGGAAGCGACCTTGTGTTCTTCCTGAGCCTTCCAATCGATGTAACCTTCTACATCAGGATGATCTGCATCAAGGGTGATCATCTTTGCTGCCCGCCTGGTGGTGCCGCCGCTTTTTACCGCCGAAGCGGAACGGTCACCTATTCTAAGAAACGACAACAGTCCCGATGAAACACCGCCGCCGGAAAGCTTTTCGTGGACTGCCCGGATCTTGGAGAAGTTGGATCCCGTACCGGAACCGTATTTAAAAAGCCGGGCCTCTCTGATTACCAGGTCCATGATGCCGCCCTCGTTTACCAGATCGTCTTCTATGGAAAGAATGAAGCACGCATGCGGCTGAGGCCGCTTGTATGCGCTGTCCGATTTTTCCGTCTTGCCCGTGGCGGGGTCCACATAGTAGTGGCCCTGAGCGGGGCCGTCTATGCCGTATACCGAATAGAGTCCCGTATTAAACCATTGAGGACTATTGGGGGCCGCCATTTGATGAGCCAGCATATGGCAGGTTTCATCATAAAAAGTTTTTTCGTCCGCTTCGCTGCCGAAAAAACCGCTGTTTCGTCCCCAGGACAGCCAGGTAAAGGCCAGGCGGTGAAAGACCTGGCGGGCATCGTGTTCCGCTCCATCGCTGGGAAGTTCCAGGCCAGGATCATTGGGCCCGGCTGTGCCAGCCCATTCCTGCCAGGCATAGCGCTTGTCTTCGGGGATCCCCGCCTTGCGAAAATATTTCTGGGCCAAAATATCGCCCGCAATCTGGCTCCAGAAAACGGGGACAATTACCGTTTCTTCGCAAAAAATCGTCTTCCCGTCTGGATTGCGGATTTCGCTTCGCCGTTTTTCCCAAACAATATCCTTATAGGGCCCCGATTCCGGGTCCGTAAAAAAGCGCTGTATAGTCATTTTTTCCTTTATATATAGGGTTGTATGAACAACGGTACACTACATGAGGGGGGGTGTCAAGAGAGCGCATTTGGCACGCAGAGTTACAGCCACAGATACACCTGGTGGAGCCGGGTTGTGATGAACCAGGTCCCGGCGATGAGCATTATTACCCCCAGAAAAGAGGTTATCCAAATATCGGTATTGATAAGCAGTAAACGGCCCAGAGAAACCAACAGAGCACCCAGAGCGACAAATCGGTAATCTCCTGTTCCTCTGATGTAAGCGGCAACCAGAAAGCTAATCACCGTTATTACCATAAGAACATCATCCGCAAACCTGAACATGGATGAGTAAGCGAATAATATGGTAAAACTTGTATCCCAGGATACTCCGGTAACCGGCAGCTTAAAGGAAATCACAAGGATCGCTATGATGATGGCTGCGATCACTCTGCCCTGTTTCTGTATGTCCAATCCTGCGGCATATATACTGGAAGCAAAAAGGGAAAGCACTCCGAATAAACGGCCAAAGATTAACAGCCTGGTTCCCAAGATCAGCAGTACCGGGGGAAATTCATAAATCCCCCGGAGAGGTACGATGATCCTGAGGGTTTCAAAAACAAAGGACAGAACAAAAAGGCCAAAAAACAAAATCTCCGGAGTTTGGGTTTTTTCAAAATAAAAAAATACGGCGATGGATGCAGCTAATGCATATAGTGTCGAGATAAACAGGGAAACAAAAGGAACCTGAGGTACGGTGGAAAAAAACCGCCCGGCCAGTTTTTGAAAAAACCCTTCGGGACGGTATATCGCCGCTTCGCTGTATTGGGGCAGAAAGGGCAGCAGTTTTCCGGTTAATACCAGGAGCAGCACAAGGCTTATGGAGGACAGTAAAATACCTGTTTTAAAGTACAGATTCCGCTGGGCCAGAGTCATGGATGAAAGTATATTACTAAAGAACCTTTATGGAAAGCCGATACTATAATGGGGAACAATAAGGGGCCGCCAAAGTTGAGAAACCGGAGAGCCGTCCTCGAAGAGGCTGCGTACATAAAACTTGTTTTCCAGTTTAAACCGCCTCCAAAGCCCTTCTTTTTGTAGTTCCATGGCTATTTCAAGCAGTTCGCTGTCTTCTTTTAGTTCTCTTCGAATTTGGGTAAAAAAATATTCTCCCGGATATAGTTCCGCCGTTGTCTTTGGCCTTGAATCCAGATAGCGATCCGGCTGAGGATCAATCTTCGCAGCTTCATGAGTATTCACGATATAGCAAGATAGGTTTTCATAGATGGGCGCTTTTAGAAAAATTCGGAAAAATTCCATGCCCCATTGTGGCAGGTTTGGGTTTTGTTTTTAAGTCTTCAAAATCGCTAAAGCATTTTTTTTTTAAACCGACACTAAAAATGAACTGGACAAATAACAGCGCGCCCGTCGGGCCGCCGCGGTTGTATTGTTCGGGATATCCTCACCCTTCCGGGGACGGGTGGGTCGAGGGTTCCAAGTTTCCGAAAGGAAAATTAAGGCACGGTTCTTTATGGCTAAAGAACTAAAAAACAAACGGCATGGAGGCCGCGGCGGTGTTCTGTCACAGGGACAGAATACCGCCGGAAACTGCCAAAGGAGTGTTCAATATGATAATTAACCACAACCTCAGTGCAATGTTTGCCGACAGGTCCCTCAAGGTCACCCAGGTATCTCTGGACAAGAACATGGAGAAACTGTCAAGCGGCATGCGAATCAACCGCGCCGGTGATGATGCTTCTGGACTCGCTGTTTCCGAGAAGTTAAGAAGCCAAATCCGCGGCTTGAATCAGGCGTCTACCAACGCCCAGAACGGTATTTCGTTCATTCAGGTTACGGAAGGTTACCTTCAGGAATCCCAGGATATTATGCAGCGCATGCGTGAACTTGCGGTACAGTCTTCTAACGGTATCTATACTGCGGAAGACCGGATGTACATCCAGGTGGAAATTTCCCAGCTCGTGGACGAAGTAGACCGGGTTGCATCTCACGCTCAGTTCAACGGTATGAATCTGCTTACCGGACGATTTGGCCGGCTTATCGGCGAAAATGTGGTCACCGCCTCTATGTGGCTCCATATCGGTGCAAACATGGATCAGCGGATGCAGGTCTTTATCAACACCATGACTGCCAAGGCCCTCGGGGTCAGGAATATTGGTGATGAATCAAAACTATCAATGTCCAGTCCGGACAGTGCCAACCGTGCCATTGGAACCATCGACGAAGCGCTTAAGAAGATCAACAAGCAAAGAGCAGATCTTGGCGCCTACCAGAACCGCCTGGAACACGCTGTGCGCGGCCTTGATATCGGAGCTGAAAATATGCAGGCTTCGGAATCCCGCATCCGTGATACCAACATGGCCAATGAGACTGTGTCGTATACTACGCACCAGATCCTCAATCAGGCCGGTACCGCGATGCTTGCTCAGGCCAATCAGAAGGCACAAACGGTACTCCAGCTTCTGCAGTAAAACCAGGGCCGCTAACCGATGGTTAGCGGCCTAAGTCAGGCATCAACGGAAGTAAATTCACTTCCACAGAAGACGTACTCGGGAAGGCGCCTGACCACCTAAAATCCTTTTTGGATTGCGGTGGTCAGGTTCTTTTTTTATCCGGAATTTGATATACCTGTCTTGCTGCGGGAGCATCATATTCCCAGGCAGGTTCCCACAGCCATGGCCGTATCCAGGATTGGATCATCTCTGGGAACTTTTTTTGTTTTCCCCGCGGGGACAGACAAATCTACCGGGCCAATTTCATTGCCTATTTGAGAGACCAGTTTGCCGTATTCACCCCGGGCCAGCATGTCCGCTGCGGTGGTACCGAAACGGGTAGCCAGTACCCGGTCAGAAGCGCTTGGTATGCCACCCCGCTGGACATAACCCAGCACGGTAGCCCTAGTTTCCATCCCCGTTTCAGTTTCGATTTCCCGGGCCACCCGGTAACCGATGGAAGGAACCGCCGTTTCGGTATGGAACTTTTTCCGGTCCTTTTTGTCCATCTTCGCTTCTTCTATTGAAAGGGCTCCTTCGGCAACTACCACAATGGAAAAAGTTTTTCCCGTCTTGGCCCGTTCTTTTAAGTGCCTGCCTATGGCTTTTATATCATAGGGAATTTCCGGAATAAGGATCACGTCCCCGCCTCCGGCTATGCCTGAATACAGGCCAAGCCAGCCGGCCTTGCGGCCCATGGTTTCGATCACCATGACCCGGTTGTGACTTGCGGCGGTAGAATGAAGCCGGTCGATGGCTTCGGTACAAATCGCCATGGCGGAATGAAAGCCAAAACTTCGCTCACATCCTTCTATATCGTTGTCGATGGTTTTGGGAAGTCCCAGAACATTAAGCCCTTCCTGGGCTAAAAGATAACCGGTAGTGTTGGTGCCGTTTCCCCCCAACACCACCAAGGCGTCCAGTTTGTATTTGTGATAGTTTTCTTTTATCGCTTTGACCTTGTCTTCGCCAATCTCTGTAGACTTAAAAGGCTTTTCCCGGCTGGTCCCCAGGATCGTTCCGCCCCGGGTAAGGATACCGGAAAAATCCTGCGGCTGAAGGGGCCGTAAATCTCCGCTTATGAGCCCCCGGTAACCGCCGGCGATTCCTAAGATTTTCATGTGGTACCGGTCATGGGCGGCCCTGCACACCCCCCGGATAGCGGCGTTTAACCCCGGGCAATCCCCCCCGGCGGTAAGGATCCCAAAGGTATTGGTAATGATTTGGCTGGAGTTTCCCATAACAAAAGCATACACGAAAAGGCAGAAAATTCAATACCAAAAGCGATTTCTCTGCACCCTCAAAAGGTTGACATTTTAGCTGTCTCTGCTATACTTATTGCGGCTAATTCCACTACCGTTCGGTATCGTTTGTTTGGTAAATAAATCAGCTAATTATTGGGTGGAGATATGCAAAAAACCATCTTTGTGGTCGATGATAACTCCACAAACCTCTCAGTAGCGGAAGAAGCGCTGGAAAATCTATACCAGGTGATAACGTTGTCATCTGCGTCCAAAATGTTCGCAATAATGGAAAAAATCACGCCCAACCTGATTTTGCTGGACATTGAAATGCCGGAAATGACCGGATTCCAGGCGATGAAACAGCTGAAAGCCAGTTCTTCCCACTCTGAAATACCGGTCATATTTCTTACCAGCCTGAGCGACTCCGTTAACGAGGCTTACGGGATAGAGCTGGGAGCTGTCGATTTTATCACCAAGCCCTTTTCCGTGCCGGTTCTGCTGAATCGTATCAAGAATCACCTGGACATCGACGAGTTAATCCGTGAACGGACGGAACAACTCCGCGAACGGACGGAACGGCTTGAACGTTTACAGAACGGCATTGTGTGCACTATGGCGGATCTTGTTGAAAACCGCGACACAAATACCGGGGGGCACATCGATAGGACAACGGTATTTATGAAACTGCTTATTGACGCCATGAATGCCTGCGGCATATACAGAGACGAGATGGAAGGCTGGGATCTGGAATCGGTGATTTCATCGGCTCGCCTGCATGATATTGGAAAAATCTCAATTCCCGATGCTATTTTGAACAAGCCGGATAAACTGACCAACGAGGAATTTCAGACGATGAAAAGTCATTCCGCACTGGGCGAGCAGATAATCGACCAAATGGTCAGCCGGACCGGCGAAGTGGATTTTTTAAGCAGCGCCAAACTGTCGGCGGCGTATCACCATGAGCGATGGGACGGCAAGGGTTATCCTTACGGAGTGAAGGAAACGGATATTCCGCTTCACGGACGCATCATGGCGATTGTTGATGTGTACGACGCACTTACTTCCGACCGCCCCTACAAGAAAGCTTTCTCAAATGATGAAGCGGTCAGCATAATCATGGACGGATCGGGTAAACATTTTGACCCCAGGATAACGGAAGTTTTTTTTGAAATAAAAAACCAGTTTGAAGTGGCAAGGGTTAAACTTTCACGGCAAAGCAGTCATGTAAAATAAAGAGGTGGATATGAATTGGTTCAATGACATTAAAATAGGGAGCAAGCTCTTGCTCGTATTCGGAATACTTGTTTCCAGTATGATTGCCTTTGCCATATTTGCCATTGTGGAAATAACCAGCATTGGCAGGAACAACAGCGAAGTAATAAACTCTTATCAGGCCCGGCAAATCCACATAGCAAACGCAATTATTGAATCTTACCGGATGCGTTACGCTAATCTTTCCAGAGGATATGTAACGGAATCGGAAAATGCGGCAAACATGGTTGCCAAAATTATGGAAGATTACGAGAAAAGCGCCTCAACATTTATGGAAAACTTGATTGGTTTCCGCGACATAACATCAGCGGATCCAAAGATAACCGAATCGGAGAGGCGGCAGCGTTTGGCCGCTGTCAACGGAATTGAAGATTCGTTCATCAGATATATGCAAATTGCCGGTAAAATACAAAGTACCGTGGAGGGCTTGAACAGGGACGAGGTGTTTAGGGTTCTTGAGGAAGCCATTCCCTACGGAAACGACCTGAGTGAGAAACTGGAGGAACTTAGCGACCTGACTTTTTTTACCACCAGAAGAAAAGTTATGGAAACAACAGAAAATACAGCTCAAATAATAAATCTTATTCTGCTTATAACTACCGCCTTTCTTTTTCTTGCGGCCTTTGCGTTATTGCTTACGGTTAACAATATTAACCGGCCCATAACAAACCTGGAAAAGGGAGTTATAGAAATTGCAAACGGGAACCTGGCCTTCCCAATCCGAAGCAACCGCAGGGATGAACTGGGGGTGCTTTCAAACAGCATTGGCGATATGGTCGACAAGATTTCCGAGCACAGTAAAACGATGACCATTATGGATAACATGGATGCGATGATATGCGTTTCCGATCTTGATCACAATCTGCTGTATGTTAATAAGCGCCTGGCGGACAGATTCGGCATGGATATCAAAACCTATACAAATCAAAAATGCTACAAGGCCACAAGAGGGAAGGAATCACCCTGCCTCTTCTGTCAACTGTCGGAACTCCTGCCTTTGAAAGAGATATACCCAAGCAAAGACTTTGAATATATTTGGGACGATTCCCTTGGCGTGTGGCTTGGCGGTACTGCTTCGATTATCCGCTGGGTGGACGGATCCATGGTGCTTTTTCAGGCAAGCAGGGATGTGACTCAAAAAAAACGGCAGGAAGAATTGCTCCGTGATGCCCTGGAAGAGGCAAAAACGGCATCGGTTGCGAAGTCATCATTTCTTGCCAACATGAGCCATGAAATTCGCACGCCGATGAATGCGATTCTGGGCATTGCCGAAATTGAACTCCAGGACGACGATCTCAAATCAAAAACAAGGGAATCCCTGGAAAAAATTCATCAATCGGGCGACCACCTGCTCAGCATAATCAACGAAATACTGGACCTGTCCAAAATAGAAGCAGGCAAACTGGAACTTGTCCGTGCCGAATATAAAATGGCTAGTATGATCAACGATACCGTCACCCTCAATATGATGCGAATCGGCAGTAAACCGATTGAATTTGTGCTCTCCGTAGATGAAAACATTCCCTTGACTCTCTACGGCGATGAACTTCGCATCAAGCAAATTTTGAATAATCTGCTCTCCAACTCGTTCAAATATACGAAAAGAGGCATGGTCAAACTGGCGATCTCCTGTGAAACAGGGAATGCCGGAACGCTGCTCATCTTTACTGTAAGCGATACTGGACAGGGTATGTCGGAAGAACAGGTCAGTAAACTTTTCGACGAGTATTCCCGGTTTAACATGGAAGCAAACCGTTACACCGAGGGAACGGGTCTTGGTATGAGCATTACGAAGAATTTAATACGCATGATGAACGGCACTATCCATGTTAAAAGCGAGGTAAACTGGGGATCGGTGTTTACCGTGAGTATACCGCAGATGGCTACAGACTCCGGTATTTTGGGGAAAAAACTGGCGAAAAACCTGGAACAGTTTCAGTCAAACGGGGAAAAACAACTAAAAAGATCACAGGTTGTGTTCGAGCCGATGGCCTATGGAAAAGTCTTGATTGTGGACGACGTAGAATCGAATCTCTATGTTGCCAAGGGACTCATGTCGCCATACGGGCTGTCGATTGAGACGGTTACAAGCGGTTTTGAGGCAATTGACAGAATTAAGGCCGGCAATATGTATGACATTGTGTTCATGGATCATATGATGCCGGAAATGGACGGCATAGAAACTACAAAAAAAATACGCGGCATTGGATACACGCAGCCCGTTGTCGCATTAACGGCGAATGCTGTGGTGGGACAGTCCGAAGTATTCCTGGAAAACGGCTTTGACGGCTTCATTTCCAAGCCGATTGATGTACGCCAGTTGAATGCCATGTTGAAAAAATTTGTGCGGGACAAGCAGCCGCCGAAAGTTATTGAAGATGCAGTACTTTCCGCAGAAAAACTCCGGCAGCCACAGGCTGCAAACGGGACGGCGGAGACTGCAGCGCAGCTATCGATCGATCCGGAACTGGCGGAGATTTTTGTGCGGGATGCCCGTAAATCCCTTGCGGCGCTGGAAACGATCGGCAAAAAAAACGGCGCCTTTGATGACGAAGACATGCAAATTTTTACCGTCAACGCCCACGGAATGAAAAGTGCACTGGCAAATGTCGGCGAGACGGATCTTTCCGCCGCGGCCCTCAGGCTGGAACAGGCGGGAAAAGCGAAAGACACCGCTCTAATAGCGGCGGAAACGCAGGCCTTCCTGGACGATTTGCGCGCAGTAACTGAAAAACTCGCCCCACAGAAAGAATCCGGCGGCCGGGCTGACGATGAACCGGAAGGGGCCCGTGCATATCTGTGCAAAAAACTCACTATCGTCAAAGAATCATGCGAAAAGCACAATGAAAAAACCGCCAAAGAAACGATAAGTGAACTGATGGAAAAAGCGTGGCCGCGCATGACCAAGGATATGCTGGGCACAATGGCCGAACATATCTCAAATGGAAATTTTGATGAAGTAATTCGGCTTGCCCAAAAAATTATCGGGTAAAAAAACTTTTGCACAATTCGCCGAAATAAAAAGGAGACAGGGGGATGAATCATGCCATCCTGAAGAAACATAAAAGCAAAATTGAAGCACGCGCCAGAAATATCAGTATGCTCCTTCTTGTCTTGATCCTTGCCATGATAACAACGATAATATTAACGCTGGTCAGCGGTATTAATGACAATGCCGCCATGAATATCGTCCGTTCCTTTTCTATAGATGCGGCGGATAAATTTTCGTATTATATCAACAGGGATCTTGCTCTGACACAAAAGACGGCCATTTCAAGGGCGATGACAAGCTGGTTTGCCGAAGAAGGAAATGCATTAAAAAAAGCCGCTGCCTTTGATGAGTTATTGGATTATGCCAGCCTTTTTCAGGGTGCCCAACTGTATTTTGGGATCCATGAAACATTAAATGAGTATTCAATCAACAACAAGGCAACATTGGATGAATTTGTTCCTTTTGACAAACTCACCCCGGCAAGTCCTGACGACCGGTGGTATTTTGAATGTATCAATTCCGAAAATGACTACACCTTAAATATTGACCCGGAAAAAAGAACAGGCATTTGGTACTTATGGATCAATCACAAAGTAATATCGAACGGAAAAACTGAAGGAGCGTTTGCCTCCGGACTGGAAATTTCCGATATGTTTCGGGGAATATTTGAAGAATTCGGCGATGCCGCTCTTCAGGGATATGTTGTCAACAAGAATGGCATAATCCAGATGGCCAGCACCTCTTTTGATATTGATCAGGAAGAAACCCCCGGACATATCAGCGATGAAAATAACGATCCTGCTTTTACAGCGGCCCTTGCATCGTATGAGAACCGGATTAGCGGTTTCTTTGATTCTCATTCGCAGTCCGAAGTAATCAAACTGGCCAAAGGAGGAGCCTTTGGATATGCGGCTATTAAGCCGATCGCCGATACGAACTGGTCGGTTGTCGTCTTTTACAAACACAGCTCCTTGTCCGGTATAGCGGACTTTCTCCCGCTCTTGATCGTCTTGCTGTCAGCGCTGCTTCTTTATGTAGTGATCATGGACATTCTGATGCGGCGGCATATTTATACGCCCTTGAACCGTCTGACACAAAGCGTATCACAGGCCGATTCTGATGCGGTCGATATCTTCGGCAGAGACCGCGATGATGAAATTGGAGGACTGGCGCGGACGATATGGGACATGTGGGTACGCCTTAACCTGCAGTCGGATCAGCTTAGCGAGGCGCACGAGCGCTCAGCTCTGCAATCACATTGGTATAAATCCATTCTTGATGCAACGCCGCTTCCCATTTCAGTAACAGACATGAATATGTGCTGGACATTTGTCAATAAAACTGCAGAAGATTTTCTGAATACAAAACTTGAAGATATGCTGGGTAACCCTTGCAGTAACTGGAACGTAAATATCTGCAATACTCCCGACTGCGGTATCTCCTGCGCGAAACGCGGCCTGAAGCGCACATATTTTACGCACGACGGAGCTGCTTACCAGGTGGATACTGAGGTACTAAAAAACCTGGAAGGTGAGGCCGCAGGGTTTATCGAAGTTGTGCAGGACATAACAAAAATAAAAGAGATGGAGGCCATAGCCCTATCCGCTTCCAAGGCAAAGAGCGACTTCCTGGCCACCATGAGTCATGAAATGCGCACGCCAATGAACGCGATTTTGGGCATTGCCGAAATCCAGCTTCAGGACGGTGCGCTCGCTTTAAAAACAAGGGAAGCCCTGGAAAAAATTTATAATTCAGGTGATCTTCTGCTCAATATTATCAACGACATACTCGACTTGTCCAAAATAGAGGCCGGTAAGCTGGAGCTGATCTCCGCCGAATACAAAACCGCAAGCCTTATCAACGATACCGTGACACTAAATGTGATGAGGATTGGCAGCAAACCTATTGATTTTACTCTCTCTGTGGATGAAAATATTCCCTCTGTCCTATCTGGAGACGAACTTCGCATCAAGCAAATTTTGAACAATGTACTCTCTAACGCCATCAAGTACACAAAGGAGGGATCGGTTAAATTGTCCGTTTCTTCCGAAAAAACAAAAGACAACGTAGCAATTGTTTTTATCGTAAATGATACCGGACAGGGCATGACTGAAGAACAGATCACCGAATTGTTCGACGAGTATTCCCGCTTTAACACGGAAACCAATCGTACTACAGAGGGAACCGGGCTTGGCATGAGTATCACGAAGAACCTGATACGCATGATGGATGGAGAGATCAATGTCGAAAGTGAACTGGACAAAGGATCAACGTTTATTATACGTTTACCGCAGGGGGCTGCCGGCACTGAAGTTCTGGGCAGGGAACTGGCGAAAAGCCTGGAGAAGTTCCAGATAAACGGAGAGAAGCAGTTAAAAAGGGCGCAGGTTGTATTCGAGCAGATGCCCTACGGCAAAATTTTGGTGGTGGACGATGTGGAATCGAATCTCTATGTCGCCAGAGGGCTTCTGCTGCCTTACGGACTGACAATAGAGACCGTTACAAGCGGTTTTGACGCTATTGCCAAAATTAAGGACGGCGGCACCTATGACATATTATTTATGGATCACATGATGCCGAAAATGGACGGCATTCAGACAACATTGAAAATACGCGAACTCGGATACGCACAGCCCGTCGTTGCTTTAACGGCAAATGCCGTGGTGGGACAGTCCGATGTATTCATGGCGAATGGCTTTGACGGATTTATTTCCAAGCCGATTGACATACGCCAGTTAAACGCCATTCTAAAAAAATTTGTGCGAGATAGACATCCTTCAGATGCTGCCGGCGGCTATCAGACATCACAGGCTGCAGGCGAAACAACGGGAACTGCGGCGCAGTCATTGATCGACCCGGAACTGGCAGAGATATTTGTACGGGATGCGAAAAAAACCCTCGCTGCACTGGAAACATTATGTGCGAAACGCGGCACCTGGGACGATGAAGACATACGGCTGTATACCATCAACACCCATGGAATAAAAAGCGCGCTGTCAAACATTGATGAAACGGAGCTTTCCGCCGCCGCGCTCAAACTGGAACAGGCCGGACGGGCAAAGGACACCGCCGTCATGGCGGCACAAACCCCTGCATTCCTTGGCAGGCTGAATGCGTTAATTGAAAAGCTTGCCCCGCCAGAAGAGGACGGAGACGGCAAAGCAGCAGCGGATACGGAAGAAGATAGAGCTTATCTGCGCGAAAAAATGGCTGTGATTAAAGAAGCGTGCGAAGTATACAACAAAAAAGCAGCGAAAGCCGCGATAGGCGATCTAAGGGAAAAGTCATGGCCCAAGGCAACCAAAAAGATGCTGGAGACAATGTCTGAACACCTGTTAAACGGCGATTTTGAAGAAGCTTTACGCTCCGCAGCGAAGATGATTGAAACGATATAGAATTGGAGGAATAGCATGAAAAAGTTACGGTATATCCTGGCATTTTGTTTTTTGATTATCGCCGGTGCAATTGTCATGATAGGATGCGAAAAAAAAACTTCCGGCTCGGGCAAACTGCCTGCCGGTACCTATACATGGCTGGCAGGAGGAGAAGGCGGCGGCTGGTACACGGTTGCCGGCGAATTTGCCAGGTTTCTCAGCGAGAAAGAACCTGGCATTACCATACATGTAGTACCGGGCGGAGGTATCGGAAATCCCGTTTCGCTGGATCAGGGCGAGGGTGAAATTGCCTGGGGGGTGGGATACGTTAATAGGGCAGCCTATAACGGCGTAGCACCGCTTTTCCAGAAAAAATATACAAATATAGCGTCAATAGCGGGAACGCTCTCGGTGGATTACTACCATTTCCTTGCCGGCAAGGAAATGGGGATAACAACGATTGAACAGCTGGCGCAGAAAATCAAGGGCGGCGAAAAAATTAACCTTGCGGCTGCCGCATCCGGAACAACCGATTATGTAATGGCTTCGATAATTCTGGATTACTATAGCGTATCTTTTGACATGATCGAACAGAACGGCGGCAGCGTCAACCAGACAGTCTACGGCGACATGATCAAAATGTTCATGGACAGCCGTGTCGATTACGCTATTGTAAACTTTGGAATGCCGGCGGCCGTTGTAACGGAAATGATCGAGGGAAGGTCTTCTGTTATTCTTGCCGCAAGTAATGAGTTAATTGATTATTGCCATTATACATGGGGAACCGTTGCCCGCTCAAGCGGCCTCTCCCGGATACCCGGCGGAACCTATCCGGGTATTGATAACGATGTACCGGCAGTATGTCATTCAACGGAAATTATTGTCAGCCCGAGACTGCCTGAAGCTGTTGCGTATACATTTACCAAGGTGCTGAACGAAAACAAGGATTTCCTGGTTCAAATCGGGGCAAATTACAATGCCTTCGATCCCAAAGGCGCAGCTGCTTCATCGGTTCAGGTGCCCCTGCACCGGGGCGCGGCCAGATACTACAGGGAAGCCGGCGTTCTGCAATGAGGCTCGCGGCGTAACAGACCAAAAAGGAGCTTGACATGAAATGGTTCAACGACATAAAAATACGAAGCAAGCATTTTTTTGTATTTGCAGTAATTTTGTTTGCAATAATTTCCTTTGTTGCATTTTCCGTTATGCAAATAACCGGCATAGGAGGCGATCTTAACGAACTGATAAATACCTACCAGGTACGGCAGATCTACATAGCGGAAGCAATTGTAGAGTCTTACAGTCTACGAGTAGCAAATCTTGCCAAAGGGTATCTGGTGAACGGAGATGCCTTTAAGGGCATAATTTCAGAGTATCAGGAGAATTACAGGGAAACCGTCGAATTATTCACCGATAATCTGATGAATTACCAGCATATAACGCAATCAGACAAAAGACTCAGCGAATCGGAAAAACAGATGCGCGCGGATGCCGTAAAAGAAATTATAGATTTATTCATTGAATACATGAAAGCCACCGGAAGAATTGACACCGCCGTGGAGAATGCTGACGTACAGGAATTGATTCAGATTTACGCCGAAGTCATTCCCATGGGTACCACACTCAGTCTTAAATTGCAGGCGATACGGGATCAGGTTTTTTCTACAACAAAGGAAAAAGCCCTGGAGGCAACGGAACATACGGCCGGTGTACTGCGTGTGATCTACATCATAGCCGTTGTCCTTGTTTGTATGCTGACTATTGCGTTATTGCTCACTACCGACAGTATTAATCAGCCAATTTCGGCGCTGGAAAAGGCAGCGGTCGAAATAGCCAATGGAAATCTTGCATACCCCATCCGAAATGATCGCAAGGATGAGCTGGGGGTACTTTCAAACAGCATAGGCGATATGGTAGACAAGATTTCCGAGCATACCAAAACAATGACCATTATGGACAACCTGGATGCCATGATATGCGTCTGTGACCTTGACTATAACCTGCTGTACGCAAACAAACGACTGACGAGCAGATTCGATATGGACAATGATTATGTAAACAAAAAATGTTACAATGTTACAAGGGGCAAAGATGCGCCATGCGCCTTCTGCCAACTGATGGATCTTCTGCCCCAAAAAGACGAGTTACCGAACAAAGACTTTGAATATGTGTGGGACGATATTTTGAACGTATGGCTCGGCGGAACCGCTTCGATTATCCGCTGGGTGGACGGTTCCATGGTCCTTTTTCAGGCTTCAAAGGATGTGTCGCAGAAAAAACAGCAGGAAGAACTGCTTAAAGAAGCCCTTGAAACGGCGGAAATGGCTTCGGTTGCGAAGTCTTCTTTCCTTGCCACCATGAGCCACGAGATTCGCACGCCGATGAACGCGATTTTGGGCATTGCTGAAATTCAGCTGCAGAATGAAGCACTCGTGCCGGACACAAGGGAAGCGCTGGGAAAAATTTACAATTCGGGTGACCTGCTGCTTAACATCATCAATGACATACTCGATCTGTCCAAAATCGAAGCCGGCAAACTGGAACTTGTTCCTGCCGAATATCAGGTGGCGAGCATGATCAACGATACCGTTACCCTTAACATGATGCGGATTGGCAGCAAGCCTATTACCTTTGAACTATCAGTGGATCCAAACATACCGTCAACCCTTTTTGGAGACGAGCTGCGCATCAAGCAGATATTGAACAATTTATTGAGCAACTCTTTTAAATACACGAAAAAAGGCCTGGTCAAGCTGTCCGTTTTTGTCAAAAAGGAAATCGATTCCAAGGACAGTATAACGCTTGTGTTTACCGTAAGCGACACAGGGCTGGGCATGACTGAGGAACAGATCGGCAAACTATTCGACGAATACTCCCGCTTTAACATGAAGGCAAACCGCACCACCGAGGGAACAGGACTGGGTATGAGCATTACAAAGAATCTGATACGCATGATGAACGGAGAGATTTCCGTCAAAAGCGAGGTAAACTGGGGATCGGCGTTCACCATACGTCTGCCTCAGGTGGCCGTTGGATCCAGTGTATTGGGCAGAGAACTTGCGCAAAGCCTTGAAAAGCACCAAATAAGCAAAACAAAGCAGATGAAAGGTGCGCAGATGATATTTGAGCCGATGTCCTACGGCAAGGTTTTGGTAGTAGACGACGTAGAATCAAATCTCTATGTCGCCAGAGGGCTTATGTCGCCTTACGGGCTGTCGATTGAAACTGCCTCGAACGGCTTCGAGGCGATTGATAAAATCAGGGACGGCGGTGTATATGACATTGTGTTCATGGATCACATGATGCCCGAAATGGACGGCATAGAAGCAGTAAAAAAAATACGCGAACTGGGGTACACACAGCCTGTCGTCGCATTAACGGCGAATGCCGTAGTTGGACAGTCCGAAGTATTCCTGGAAAACGGCTTCGACGGCTTCATTTCCAAGCCGATTGATGTACGCCAGTTGAATGCCGTTCTGAAGAAATTTATCCGTGATAGGCATCAGCCGGAAGCTTAACCCAGAAGTTTATCCATCACTTTCATAGCGCCCTTGTAGTCTATCATTAGTACGGCTTCATTGATTTTGTCTATTTCTTCTTTTAGCGCTCCGTCTGCCATTAACGCGTTCAGGCTTTGCATTCCTTCATCCATGGCCTCAAAATCGTTTTTTTCAAAAGCGGTTTTCAGTTTTTCAAAAACTGACGGTAATTCCGCCGGTATTGTTATTGGACCGAGATTTTGGCTCTCTTTTGAAAAGGCTTCCATAAGCTTTGAATTCAAGCCGGCAAGGCCTTCTAAAAAACGCGGTAAATTTGAGGAGCAAAAAACGGCGTCTTCCCTGCCGGATGCGTCTTCCATATCCCGCGCCTGGTCGGAAAGTTCTGAGGCGCCTATGTTGGCCAGAGCGCTTTTAAGGCCATGTATCTCTACGCAAAAATTGTGCATATCGCCGGCTGCCAAAAATTCATTCAGGTTTTTGTTGCGCTTTTCAAATTCTTTTACTGTCAGCTTCAGCAGCTTTTCGTAAATGTCCCATTGACCGGTAACCCTGTCCAGGCCTGTTTGTATGGAAATCTCCTTAATTTGCTCAAGACTTTTTCTTAGACCCATGTTAACTTCGGCAGCATTTGCGGCAGCCGGTTTCGGCGGCGGACCGGTAAACTTTCCGGAGGGAATCCATTCCACCAGTTGTTTTTCCAGCAATGCCTTGTCAATAGGCTTTGTCAGCAAATCGTTCATGCCGGCAGCCAGGAACATTTCCTTGGAATCTCCGGAATTACTGGCAGTAAGGGCAATAACCGGCATGGTTATGCCCATCTCCCGGATGATTTTGACGGTCTCTATTCCGTCCATTTCGGGCATCATGTGATCCATAAATATTATGTCATATATGGCACCGCCCTTAATTTTTTCAATTGCCCCAGCACCGCTCGTAACGGTGTCAATCGTTGATCCATAAGGCATCAGAAGTTTTTTGACAACATATAAATTCGATTCTATGTCATCCACAATCAATATTTTTGCATCCGGCGCATATATTGTTTTTGCATTATTATTTTCCATTTTTTTCTCCCCGCAGTACCAGAAAAGGACCTTGTTTATTCTACCATGTTTTGCCGCTTTGTATAGTATTGAGGCTATCCTGTACTACACAAAATATACTTGATCGTTTTTTATCTTTCTGATATTATGCTTTAATATAAAAACCCTAAGGAGACAAATACATGGAAAATAAAAAACTTATCCTTGCGATTGATGACAATATGTCACAACATGTACTGTTTCAGGGAATGTTGTCCCCACAATACATTCTTCGGGCCGCAAAATCCACATCGGAAGCTTTAAGCTTTCTAAACAAAAACAAGGTGGACCTTATTCTTCTGGACATCGAAATGCCAAATATCTCCGGGTTTGAATTTCTTGAAGATATACGAAAAATCCCCAGCTACATGGAAGTGCCTATTATTATCGTCAGCGGCAAGACCGGAGAAGATTTCTTAAAGCAGGCCAAAAATTCAAGCGCCTTCGATGTTCTAACCAAACCGGTAGATGCGAAACATTTGATTGCAACTATCGAAAAAGCGTTTGCATGAAGCTAAAGCACCGCAAAAGCATGTTTATTATTGGGAATTATTGAAAAACTGAGGTTTTGGAAGAACTTAATTATTTAAATGCCGTTTTCTATACATTTCGTAAAAAAGTGTAATTTTTTCTGGTTTTTTTGAAAATTCGCTTGACAAAAAGATTAAATCCAAGTACGTTTCTATATAAAGAAACGTTTCTTTATATAGAAACGTCAACATGAGGAGGCAACTATGAACAACACTATTCCAACCCGGATCTATCTGGCCGAAGAGGAGATGCCCAAGTTCTGGTATAACCTGCGCTCGGATATGAAGGAAAAACCCGACCCCATCCTGCATCCGGGGACACTACAGCCGGTCGTTCCATCAGATATGGAGCCCGTTTTCTGTAAAGAGGCGGTAAAACAGGAACTGGACGACGATACCAGACTGGTTCCCATACCAGAAAGGATTCAGGACTTCTACCGGGCCTACCGGCCTTCGGCGCTGATCCGGGCTTACTACCTGGAAAAAGCGCTGGGGACCCCGGCGGAAATTTACTACAAATTCGAAGGAACCAACACCTCGGGGAGCCACAAACTCAACTCGGCAGGACCCCAAGCCTATTTTGCAAAAGAACAGGGTCTTCAGAGCTTAACCACCGAAACCGGCGCCGGCCAATGGGGTACGGCACTGGCCATGGCCTGCGGGTTTTACGGCCTTGACCTGACCGTATACATGGTAAAAGTAAGTTCCGAACAAAAACCCTACCGCAAAGCGGTGATGGAAACCTATGGGGCAAAGGTAATTCCTTCCCCTTCAAACACCACCGAAGCGGGCCGGAGGATCCTGGAAAAGGATCCCAATACCGGGGGTTCCCTGGGCTGCGCCATTTCCGAAGCGGTGGAAACGGCGGTCAAAACCGACAAGTGCCGGTATGTACTGGGGAGTGTCCTGAATCATGTGTTGCTGCACCAGTCGATAATCGGCCTGGAAACCAAGGCAGCCATGGACAAGTATGGAATAAAACCGGACATCATCATTGGCTGTGCCGGGGGGGGGTCCAATCTTGGCGGACTTATTGCTCCCTTTATGGGGGAAAAACTCTCCGGCAAATCCAATGCCCGATTCATCGCCGTGGAGCCCGCATCCTGCCCGACCTTTACCCGGGGACGCTATGTCTATGACTTCGGGGATACCGCCAAAACCACGCCCCTGGTACGGATGCAGACCCTGGGGAACGGTTTTATTCCCTCGGCAAACCATGCAGGGGGCCTGCGGTACCACGGCATGAGCGCCATTCTAAGCAAGCTCTACCACGACGGCCATCTGGAAGCCCGGGCGGAAAATCAAACCGAAGTTTTTGATGCGGCAATTCGTTTTATGAAGACCGAAGGTATTCTCCCCGCACCAGAATCGTCACATGCTATTAAGGCTGCCATTGACGAAGCTTTGGAATGTAAAAAGACCGGAGAAAAAAAAGTAATTCTCTTCGGTCTCAGCGGTACGGGCTATTTTGATCTTTCTGCGTATATGTCCTACAACGCAAAAACCCTTTCTGACATGGTTCCCACCAATGAAGAGCTGGAACGGGGTTTTGTTACCATTCCGGACATTCCCCAGAACAAGTAAGCCTGAGTTTTTTAGCGCCAGGCAGTAATGTCTGGCGCTAAATCCAGTTATATGAGATTTTTATAGGACTTCAGTTTTGCAAGAGTTTCAAATACCCTTATTAGCAGACACCCTATCAATATTCTGCGAACCGCCCCGGGCGGCCTCCAGTTTTTCCCCCGCTTCTTTAATCATCCCTTCTGATGTTTTTCCCTTGGGGGAAATCTGTTTACTGTCATTCAAGTAACCGGCGAGTTCAGGATCGCCGGGTTCAATAAATCTAAGCCGTACAGCGGGAGAGGAAAATCCCGGCAGCGTGATAACCTCAAAATAATAAGTTTTTCCCGCAGCCAGATCCGCCTGGACAATGTACCAGTTGCTGCCCGAAGCCATGAAGTAATGGGTTCCCGCTTTAAAATTGCACTCCAAGTATTGTTTTGCGCCAATACTTGAGATAAAAGAATTGCTGTCCCAGAGATAAAATTGGGTTCCGACCGCAATGGCTCCGAGCCCTGCAATAGTTACTCCTGAATTAGGCATAATAAAAACCACCTTAGCCGTTGTTCGATCCGCCGACAGAGGATCTGTCGGCGGTATGGATCCGCAGCCAAACATAACCATCCCCCCCAAAAAAACTAAACCAATAATAACAGGATTTGCTATTCTCCGCATGTAACACTCCCTAACATAGAATTATTTTGAAATCATCTTAGTAAAGAAATTCAATTCTGATCAAGTGATTGTCAGAACCATGACCGTTATCCCCTGTGTTTTCATGAATAATGGATCTTGTTACGGAGAACGAGTTGTGCTAATATATTCAATAAGGAGTAATTTATGAATGATGATTCTGTTGCCTGGGACAATGTTTATTCAGTAGGGTTTGAACCCATAGATAACCAGCACAAAGAACTGGTAAAGATGATTAACGAGCTCTTTGAGAGCTGCAAACAGGGAACTGCCGCCGCTGACAAAGCTTTTTTGCAGACGATAAAAAGAGCCGCAGATTATGCCAGAGAACACTTCTCCAATGAAGACAAATATATGGTACAGGCCAGTTTTCCGAACCTAAGCGCACACAGAAAACAGCACGACGATTTTTTGGATACAGTAATAAAGTCGATTCAGGATTTTAACGCGGGAAAAACTGAACCCATCGAACTGGCCCGGTTCTTAAAAAAATGGCTCCTTACCCACATTGCAGAATCGGACAAACAATACTCCCCGTATCTGGCAAAGCTTTCAGGCTGACAGATTTGTCAATAATCCGTCAATACCGGCGGAACTAAAAAAAATATCGCTGCATCCTCGCCGCATTCTTTAAGGGAATTTACGGCTTCTGTTTATTCTTCATGGCACGGCGTTTTTTCTGAACCTGGGGACTATCCTCTCCTTTTGTTCCCGCAATGTCAACTAATTAAACGAAAACAAAAAATAAGCAGTTCTTCAGATAAAAAAGATTTTTCATCTGGAAAAGAACATTTTTGGGCCATGTGAGTTTCGTACCGCAAACGCAGGTTTTCTCCGATTCCGCTAGGTCAACAACCTTCTCAACTCGCAGAAGAGAAGCATCAAGCGCTTTCCGTCCAGGTTTTTTTCTGCTATATGCTTTTACTT
>Ga0082212_10000356_pt1 | contig 66805 bp, 46 predicted proteins | sample TergutNt197P3_FD_71548 | JGI IMG/M metagenome (GOLD analysis project Ga0082212, IMG submission 71548) | Neocapritermes taracua P3 segment gut microbial communities from Petit-Saut dam, French Guiana - Nt197 P3 | ecosystem: Host-associated > Arthropoda: Insects > Digestive system > Gut ... | reverse complement strand
CGAGATACGTGCGAAAGCGCAACATGTCCGTAGGTTTTTTCGACTGCTGTATCTCTATCAGTACTTTTTTATACATGCCACTTTTTGTACGAATCGTAGCGATAAAGTCCAAGCGGATTAACGAAAGTTTTTCGGTTACCTCTTTCCCGCCAACCTTTTTCTTTTGCACTTTGAAATACGGAACTTCCTTGTCCAAAAAGGTGATATCCGTAATTTCTTCGCCGAGAATCGTGCCAACAAAATAAGCTGCAATGTCCTTGATAGTACCTTTGCTTGTTGTCATCAGGTTTTTGAACACCACATCGTAAATTGGATTGGCTATGATTACGCCTTTATGTTTCTCTTTCATTTGCTATTTTTAGGCAAAGTAACGATTTTTTTTTGAAACAACCAAATATAGCTTTTTATTTCTAACCCCATCATCATTGGTAATGGGTATGATAAAAATCAAACAGCCAGAAATGACGTTTGAGCCGGTCGTCATTGCTTCCTTTCGGAACTATCCTTAGAATCAATAATTACTGTGTCTCTTTCCGAAGGGAAGAAAAGTGACTCATTTTTTCCGTTCCGAAAAAGACTCATTTTTTCCGTTCCGAAAAAGACTCATTGATAAATTTGGCTAAGGAAAGTTGATAAATTTGGCTAAGGAAAGTTGATGAATTTTTGTTAAGGCACGTTGCGAGGTGGTTATTGAGCGTAGTCGAAATAAACGAAGCAATCCAGAAAGCACTATAATTCATTGTTTTTCACTGGATTGCTTCGCGAGCTCGCAATGACGGAAATGCAGGACGTCATTGTTTTGCAGGCAGAAGGTAGGCTCAACTTGCACTACCTTTTGCAGGCAGAAGGTAGGCTCAACTTGCACTACCTTTTGCAGGCAGAAGGTAGGCGGCGTCTCGGCAATAAAAAATAAAAACTTGTTTTTATTTTGTATTGCGCTCAACTTGCACTACCTTTGCGGCAATTTTTGGAAGACGATTGTATATGAGTAAACGATTTGCTGAATATAAAGCTTTTGACTTATCGGAAGTCAATAAAACTGTACTCGAAGCATGGAATAAAGAGGATATATTCCATCAGAGTCTGGCTATTCGGGATGGCGCCCCTTCTTATCTTTTTTACGAAGGTCCGCCATCGGCTAATGGAACGCCCGGCATTCACCATGTCATAGCACGTTGCATCAAGGATATTTTTTGTCGTTACAAGACGATGAAAGGATTCCGTGTTGACCGGAAAGCAGGGTGGGATACCCATGGCCTGCCCGTCGAACTGGGCGTTGAAAAGGAATTGAAAATCACAAAAGAAGATATCGGAAAAAAAGTATCGGTTGCCGACTATAACAAGGCATGCCAAAAGGCTGTCATGAGGTTTACCGGCGAATGGGAAGACCTGACCCAACGCATGGGCTACTGGGTCGATATGGAGCATCCGTATGTGACCTACGAAAATTATTACATCGAAACACTATGGTATCTGCTCAAAGAACTTTACAAAAAGAATTTGCTGTATAAAGGATATACCATACAGCCCTATTCGCCTGCGGCTGGAACAGGGCTGAGCACGCACGAACTGAACCAGCCAGGATGCTATCGTATCGTGAAGGATACGACCGTGACCGCACTGTTTAAAATGAAACAGCCCAAACCGGAGATGACGGGGTGGGGCGCTTCCTATTTCATTGCCTGGACGACGACACCCTGGACGCTGCCCTCGAATACGGCTTTGTGCGTGGGCCAAAATATCCTGTATGCCGTCGCGCGTACATATAATATATATAGTGGGACACCGATCACCATCGTACTGGCAAAAGACCTTGTGCCGGCTCATTTCAGTCAGAAAGCAACCGGCTTGGCGTTAAGCGAATATCAAAAGGGAGATAAAATCGTTCCTTTTGAGATCGTTGCAGAATTTATGGGCAGCGAGCTTGTCGGAATGGAATACGAACAGCTTATCCCGTGGTTTGATCCGGGAGAAGGCGCTTTTCGAGTTATCTCGGGCGATTTTGTAACGACAGGAGAGGGTACGGGAATCGTACATACCGCTCCGACTTTTGGCGCTGACGACATGCGCGTAACGAAGAATTTCAACGTCCCTCCCGTAATGCTAACGGATAAGGCAGGGAACCTTCGTCCGGCAGTCGACTTGAAAGGCCGCTTCTACCGGCTGGAAGATTTGGATGATGACTTCGTCCGAACGCACGTGAACGTTGAAGCCTATCAGGCCTTTTCGGGGCGTTACGTGAAAAACGACTATGATCCGAATATGCAGACAGAAGACCCGCCTTTACAGACAGAAGACCCGCCTATGGAGTCGGGAAAAGAGGCAACGCTCGACGTCGACCTGTGCGTGATGTTGAAACAACAGGGATTAGCATTCAAAATAGAGAAGCATGTACATAATTATCCGCATTGCTGGCGAACGGACAAACCGATTCTGTACTATCCGCTCGATAGCTGGTTCATCAAAACGACTGCCTGCCGCGAACGAATGATCGAACTGAATAACACCATCAACTGGAAACCGCTAAGCACCGGCGCCGGACGCTTCGGCAAATGGCTCGAAAACCTGCAGGACTGGAACCTGAGCCGTAGCCGTTACTGGGGTACGCCACTGCCGGTCTGGCGCACGGAAGAAGGGACGGAAGAAAAATGTATCGGCTCCATTGCCGAGCTTTACGCCGAAATTGAAAAATCGGTTGCCGCCGGACTGATGACGGGCAATCCGTACAAGGAAGCTGGATTCATTCCCGGTGACTACTCCGACGACAATTATAAAAGAATCGACCTGCACCGTCCTTTCGTTGACGACATCATACTTGCTTCGGATGCTGGAACACCCATGCGACGCGAAACCGACCTGATCGATGTGTGGTTCGATTCGGGTGCCATGCCCTACGCGCAGATTCATTATCCGTTTGAAAATGCCGAGGCCTTCGACAACCGGGAAGTTTTTCCAGCCGACTTCATCGCCGAAGCTGTTGACCAGACACGCGGATGGTTCTTCACCCTGCATGCGATAGGAACGATGGTTTTCGACAGCGTGGCGTTCAAAAATGTCGTTTCTAACGGCCTCGTACTCGACAAATACGGAATTAAAATGTCGAAACGGCTGGGTAACGCCATTGATCCCTTTGACGCAATCGAGAAATATGGTTCCGACCCCTTGCGCTGGTACATGATCACGAACGCATCACCCTGGGACGATATCAAATTCAATATAGACGGCATTGAGGAAGTACGCCGGAAATTCTTCGGTACATTATACAATACGTATTCTTTCTTTGCCTTGTATGCCAATGTGGACGGATTTACCTATCGCGAGCCGGACGTCCCGATGCAGGCACGCCCGGAAATCGACCGCTGGATTTTGTCGTTGCTTCATTCGTTGATAAAAGAGACGGACGCATATTATGACACGTACGAGCCTACACGTGCAGGTCGTATGATCGAAGATTTCTTGAATAACCACCTGAGCAACTGGTATGTACGCCTGAACCGCCGCCGTTTTTGGGGGGGTGGCATGACGGTCGACAAACTGTCGGCCTATCAGACGCTTTATACATGCCTTGTGACCGTTAGCCGCTTGATGGCTCCCATCGCGCCGTTCTATGCCGACCGGTTGTTTACCGATTTAGTCGCGGTTACGGGGCGCGACACGTCACAATCGGTTCATCTTTCCGATTTTCCGGTGTACGACGGGGCGATGATCAACGAAAGTCTGGAGGCACAAATGCAATTGGCACAGGACTTGTCGTCGATGACGCTTGCCTTGCGCCGGAAAGTAAATATCAAAGTTCGCCAGCCGTTGCAGACAATCATGGTTCCGCCGCTCAACGACGAGCAAAAGGCGAATATGGAAGCGGTTCGGAAACTTGTCCTGAATGAAGTGAACGTCAAGCAACTGGTATTTGCAAACAGCGCTTCGGGTATTTTGGTGAAAAAAGTAAAACCTGACTTTAAGAAACTGGGACCGCGCTACGGTAAGGTGATGAAGCAGTTGGCTGAATCAATCAAAGAAATGACGCAGGATGATATTGCCTCGTTTGAAATCAATGGCCGACATGTTTTTCAAATCGCCGGCCAGACATGCGAAGTGACGCTCGACGATGTCGAGATCATTTCCGAAGATATTCCAGGATGGCTTGTTGCCAATGAAGGCAACCTGACCATTGCGTTAGACATAACCGTAACGGATGAATTGCGCAAGGAAGGTCGGGCACGTGAACTGGTGAACCGGATTCAAAATCTGCGCAAGAACGCCGGTTTTGAAATTACCGACAAAATATGCGTATACCTTTCCTCCGCAAAAGAAATGGATGAAGCCATCCATGATTATGCGGATTATATCAAAAAACAGGTGCTTGCGGAATCGCTCGAAGTTGTCGACAATCTACTGGATGGGAATGAGTTGGACTTCGAGGACTTTCGGCTGTCTGTAAGAATCGAAAAATCAAATAAATAAATATTAACTTTTTAAAATTTAGGATTATGGCAGAAAAGACAAGATATTCGGACGAAGAATTGGAAGAGTTTCGTGCTATTATACTGGTAAAATTGGAGAAGGCGAAAATCGATTACGAGCAGTTGCGCGACGGCGTCACAAATTCGGAGGGAAATGACGTATCGGACACTTCTCCTACTTTCAAGGTACTTGAAGAGGGCGCAACCACCCTGACGAAAGAAGAATCGGGACGACTGGCACAACGTCAGATGAAATTTATTCAAAGCTTGCAGGCAGCGCTTGTCCGCATTGAAAACAAGACCTACGGCATTTGTCGTGAAACGGGCAAACTGATACCCGCCGAACGATTGCGTGCCGTACCCCATGCAACATTAAGTATAGAAGCAAAATCTGGTGGCGCAAAATAAACAACAATATAGACAATTAGGAGGTGCGCTCTTGGCGATACTGCTGTTATTGGTTTGCGACCAGGTCTCGAAGATTTGGGTGAAGACGCACATGCAGTTATACGAAAGCATCGAAATATTTTCGTGGTTTAAGATTTATTTCATCGAAAATGCAGGCATGGCTTTCGGCATTGAGCTGGTGGATACCTATATCCTGACCCTATTCAGGATTCTGGTGGTTTGTTGGTTTTGTACGTTTATTTACAGACTAATCAAAAATGGTACATTCAAATTCGGATTTATCCTTTGCTGTACGTTGATACTGGCAGGCGCGCTCGGCAATATCATCGATTGCGTGTTTTATGGCGTTATATTCAACGATAGCTATCGACAGGTGGCGACCTTTTTGCCCGAAACAGGGGGATATTCATCCTTTTTTAACGGAAAAGTTGTTGATATGTTATCATTTCCGCTTATCAAAACGACTTGGCCGTCGTGGATGCCGGTATGGGGTGGTAATGAGTTTGTCTTTTTCAGACCTATCTTCAATATTGCCGATTCGTCCATTTGTGTCAATGCTTTTATACTGATTATCTTTTATAAACATACACTGTATAAATGTTTGGGGAAAGATAAAACGAAGCATGACGAGTAGAATCCGCATATATTGTATTTTCGCAATCATCTGCATGGCCGCTTCCTGTAGTCGGGTTCCCAAAAATATTATTTCCGAACGGAAAATGAGGGTGGTATTGTATGACATGCTGATCGCGGAGGCCATGGTCGAAACGATGCCTGCATCTTATCCATCCAACGATGATCGGGAACTCATCTATGAAGCGGTTTTCAGGAAGCATAAAATTACGCAGGCCGACTATGATTCATCGCTGGTGTGGTACGGCAAACACATGGATTTGTATATGGCTATCTACAAACTCGTACTCAAAGACGTGAACGCAAACTTGCATACGTTGGGTGAAATCAAACCAAGCCCGCTTTCGGGCGACGTGTCGGCGCAAGATTCGGTCGATATTTGGGTTTACCCGCGCAGTTCAATCATTCATCCCGAACGGGTCTTCAATACATTGACCTTTGACATCAATCCTGAAACTCCCTATTCGTCGGGGAGTTCTTATGTTTTTGGGGTTTCCGTGTGGGGCATGTCGCCTGATTTGAAACATAAGCCTGTCATTCATTTAAGTGCGGTTCATGCCGATACCATTATTTCGGTCCGCAAGGATATCACGGACGACGGCTACTATGAAGCAATCGTCAGGACGATCGTATCCAAACAGGTTCGGCGGATATACGGTTATATCATGATGAACGATGCCGATGCGTCGTATCATCGCATCTATCTGAATGATATAAGGCTGATGAAATACAATTACGGCTCGAAAGCGCTTACGGCACCGCAGGAAATTGAGGACGTTCCTTAAATGCTCCCCACTCTTCGAAATTCGGAACAGATGATGGCCGTCGCCATGGCGACGTTCAGCGATTCTGTTGTTTTTCGTGCGGACGGATAGGGAGGGATGTATATTCTTTCAGTAAGCAGGGCTTCAAGCTCCGGTCGTATCCCGTTGCCCTCGTTGCCCATGATGAGGATACCGCTCGGTGAAAGTCTTTTTTTATAAATGTTATCACCGTCTAAAAACGTACCGTAGACAGGGACTGCTGGACTGCGCTCGACATATTCCGCCAAATCAGTATAATGAACTTTTACGTGTGCCAGCGCCCCCATGGAGGCCTGAACGGTCTTGGGGCTGAAAGCATCCGCTGTATCCGGGCTGCATACGATATGTTCAATGCCAAACCAGCAGGCTAATCGGATAATGGTTCCCAGATTGCCGGGGTCTTGCACACCATCGAGTGCAAGGATTAGTTGCGAAGAAGGAACGGCCTCTTCCAACGCGTAGGCCGGTTTCCGAAATACGGCCAATACATCCTGCGGGGATTGAAGCAAACTGATTTTACGAATATCGTCATCTTCGGCACGAATCAGTACTTTTTCCGGAACATTCCGCTGCGTAGCCACCCACCGCGAATGTGCAATCAGCCATTCACAGTCGAACACGGGTAGCAAATCTGCAACCAACTTATTGCCTTCGGCAACGAAAAGTCCTTGTTCGTCGCGAAATTTCTTGTACGCTAACGAGCGAATTACTTTCATTTTGGCTTTACTTATCATAAAATATGCCGTTTTTCGCTACAAATGTACTACATTTGTAGCGAAAAAAACGATCTTATGAAGTTTTATTATGTTTTGTATCTGGGTCTCATCGTCTGTATGGCATCATGCAGCACGACCAAATTTGTCGGCGACGGACAATATCTGCTGGCAAAAGTAGATATTAAGACAGATGACCCGCTCGTCAAGGCATCGGATATGAAGCAATACCTGCAACAACACCCGAATTATAAAGTGTTCGGTCTGCTGAAATGGCCTTTGTACCTGTATAACTGGTCGGGCAAGGATGATGGCAAGTGGATAAACAGACAAATTCGCCGCATGGGGGAACCGCCTGTCCTGTTTGATCCGGAGCCTGCCGAATTATCCAAAAAACAATTGGCACTGTACATGTCGAATCGGGGGTTTGTCAATGCTGAAGTCGATTTGTCAATAGATACTGTCCGCCGGAAGAAGGCATATCTGACTTACCACGTGACAGCGAATGACCCCTGCCACATTCGTCAGTATACGCTGGCGATCGATGATCGCAGCATGGATAGCATCATCCGGCTGGAAGCACCCCGCCGGTCGCTGTTGAAGTCTGTTTTCAGCTCCTATCCAAGAGACTATATTTCATTGATCAGTGATGACATGCTGTTCGACCGCAACAAGTTGGAGAAGGAACGTCAGCGCTTGACCGCATTATTGAGAAATAATGGCTATTACACCTTTGTACGGGATAACATAAGGTATAATGCGTACAACTATTCGCCCGGAAATCATGTAGATATGGAGATGTATATCAGGCCGCTGGAATATTTGTCGCCCGAAGGCGAAACCCAAACACAGCCTCACCGTCCCTATTTTATCAACCGCGTGAAAATTTTTACGGACTATGATCCGCTTGATCCGAAAAATATCGGGGATGATTATTTTGTTAGCGATTCGTTGAACCATCGCGGCGTCTCCGTCTATTTTGGAAGGGGCGGACGGAGCATCCGCCCCAATATATTGCAGCAAAGTTCTCACCTGATGCCTGGCAGATTGTACAGCGAGCGGAGCCTTGAACAAACGTATACCGCTTTTTCGGCGCTGTCGGCGCTTCGTTATGTGAGCATCAAATTTGATGCGTACGAAGAAGCGGATACGATGCGGTTAGATTGTGCCATCTTGACGGCGCCGGCAAAAAAACAGGGCATTCGTTTTGATGTTGAAGGTACGAACTCGGCAGGCGACTTGGGCTTTGCTTCGTCGCTGACGTATCTGCACCGGAATTTATTCAAAGGCTCGGAGTTGTTTTCAGCCAAGATGCACGGCGGTTACGAATATCTTTCGTCAACCCTGGCGCGTGGCAACTATTGGGAATATGCGGGCGAGGCTTCACTTCATTTTCCCCAGTTTCTTTTTCCGTTTATCAGTTATGATTTTCGCCGTAAGATTCGTGCCACTTCCGAGTTGAAGATGAGTTATGACCAACAGCGCCGGCCTGAATACCTCCGCTCGGTTGTTTCGGGCGGATGGAATTACCACTGGCAGAATCGTATCAATACCCTTGCACGTCATACATTCAAACTATTGGACATCAAATATGTATATTTGCAAAACATGGACGAGGACTTTAAAAACAGCCTTCCGGTTACGACTGCCTTATACAATTATTCCGATCAGTTTATTGTCAGCACGGGATATGTGTATACCTTTAACAACTACGATCCGCTGGAACGGGGTCGCAATACCTCCTCCTTTCGATTGGCACTTGAATCTGCCGGAAACATGCTGTATGCCATGTCGAATCTTTTCGGCGCGACGAAAGACGAAAACGGGAAATACAACCTGTTCGGTATCAATTATTCACAGTTTATGAAAGGGGATGTCGATTTTGCCCGAAGCCTTACGGTCGACGACCGCAACTCTTTTGCCTTTCATATCGGAATGGGAGCGGCCTATCCTTATGGAAATACAAACGAAATACCGTTTGAGCGGCGTTATTACGCAGGCGGCGCCAATAACGTTCGCGGCTGGAGCGTCCGTTCGCTGGGGCCGGGAAGCATGCGAAAAGACAGCACTACATCGTTTGTATATCAAGTAGGCGATATCCGTATGGATGCCAACATCGAATACCGGAGTAAGCTGTTCTGGAAGTTTGAGTTGGCATGTTATGTGGATGCCGGTAATATCTGGACGATTCACAAGTATGACTATCAGCCGTATGGGAATTTCAATTTCAAACGTTTTTATAAAGAGATTGCCGTCGCGTACGGTTTGGGGCTACGCTTAGACTTCGAGTATTTCCTCATCCGTCTGGACACCGGTTTGAAATTGTACAACCCGCAAGAGGTCGGTATGCGGAGATGGGCGGTATCACATCCCAACTTCAATAATAACTTTGCGTGGCATTTTGCCGTCGGATACCCCTTTTAGGTTTCAGGCGGTCGAAAAATGACTTAAAAGCAAGAAAAAATTTGCAAAGTGAATTTTATTGCCTATTTTTGCAGTCTGAAATGAAAGATAGGGAGAATAATGTTATGATAGAAAGAAATATAAAAAGTATGAGGAAGTTAAGATTTTATTTTATTGTTGAATTGCTGACAGTTTTTATTTGTGCGGTTTTTTTTGGCTGCGACGAGGGAACATTGGATATTTCGTATTTCCCGTTCGCAAAGGTATCAAAATGTGAAAGGGATTCGATCAAAACAGTGATAAGTTATAACAACTACTCGGATGTTTCCGGGTATGATTATTACGTAAACGATGTTATTGTAAGCAGATCGAATGTGCGGTATACGCCGAGCATGATTTATTGCACGTTGGATGGACTAGACTATGAAATTCAGTTGTCGATCCAGAAAGGAGTGTACCGAATAGAAGAGCTGGATGCAAAACAAACAGTTGATGGACACGTGGTCGAAGTGTTTAAAGTGAGGTATACGTTTGATGATGAGAACCGTTTGATGCTGGCCCATGTCAGTGGAAGCGATTTGGTTGACCCGAATGATCCCCATACTGTTTGGGTATTGTATAAATATGAAGACAACAGGATCGTGATACACGAAGAGGGCAATCAATATATTGTTGAGTTATCTGCCGCCGACAATTTGGGCTATGTGTGCAATGTGCTTGATTTTGCAGGCTCTCCACATACTTCAAAATACGTGATTAATCCCGATTTGTACTTTTTGAATGTTTTTGGCGCGCCGATATTGAAGTTGCCAAAAGACCAGCAAGTTTCCTATTCAAGCAATAACCAGCTGCTACGTGTAGGGAAATATGCTTACGAGTATTAACTACCATAAAAAAAGCGTTGCTTGGCAACGCTTTTTTTTGATACTACCTTTTCCGATTCCCGTAACGGCTCATGAATTTGTCCACACGTCCTGCCGTATCCACCAGTTTGGCTTTGCCTGTATAGAACGGATGCGATGTGTTGGAAATTTCAAGTTTCACGAGCGGATAAGTAACGCCTTCGACGTCAATCGTTTCTTTTGTATTGATAGTCGAACGGGTGATGAAGACATCCTCGTTTGACATGTCTTTGAAAACTACCTGACGGTAGTTCTTCGGGTGAAGTTCCTTTTTCATTGCGTTATTAATAATTTTGTTATGATCGTCATTTTCGGGTCGCAAAGGTAATGAGAAAAGTTGAATCCGCAAAAAAAACACCCAATTTTTTATCCCCCGCATCCAAAATTTTCGATTTTCGATTTTATTTTGTTACCTTTGTGGCTCGAAATCGAATCATTTTATTATTAAAAAATTAAGAGCTATGATCAATTACAAAGATTTAGGATTGGTGAACACACGTGAAATGTTTGCCAAAGCAATGGATGGAGGCTATGCTATTCCAGCCTTCAACTTTAACAATATGGAACAACTTCAGGCCATCATTCAGGCTGCGGTCGAGACAAAATCGCCTGTCATCCTTCAGGTTTCCAGCGGTGCACGCAAGTATGCCAATCAGACGCTGCTACGCTACATGGCGGAGGGCGCGGTCGAGTATGCAAAAGAATTAGGATGTCCGAACCCGCAGATCGTGCTTCATTTAGACCATGGAGATACGTTTGAACTGTGCAAGAGTTGTATTGACATGGGCTTTTCGTCGATTATGATCGACGGCTCGCATCATTCATTCGACGAAAATGTTGCGTTGACCAAGCAAGTGGTAGCGTATGCGCATCAGTTTGATGTTACCGTCGAAGGCGAACTGGGCGTCCTGGCAGGCATAGAAGACGATGTGGTCGCCGAGCATCATACCTATACAAGACCGGAAGAGGTTATTGAATTTGTAACAAAAACGGGATGCGATTCACTCGCCATCTCTATCGGCACTTCCCACGGAGCCAACAAATTCAAACCTTCCCAATGCACGCTGGATGAAAATGGACGTCTCGTTCCGCCGCCCTTGGCGTTCGACATCCTGGAAGCCGTTGAAAAACAACTACCCGGATTCCCCATCGTGCTCCACGGGGCCTCGTCGGTGCCGCAGGAAGAGGTTGAGACGATTAACAGCCACGGCGGTGCGCTGAAAGACGCCATCGGCATCCCGGAAGACCAATTGCGGAGAGCCGCCAAATCGGCCGTTTGCAAGATCAATATCGATTCCGACAGCCGCCTGGCAATGACTGCCGCCATCCGTAAGACATTTGCTGAAAGCCCTGCCGAGTTTGATCCCCGAAAATACCTCGGACCGGCGCGCGAAAATGCACGAAGGCTCTATGTACATAAGATTAAGGAAGTACTGGGGTCGGACAACAAACTTTAACTGCGAACCGCGAATTGCGAATAAAAAAAACTTTTTTCCATGAAAAAAGTTTTTTTTATTCGTTTTTTTCTCTATTTTTGCGTGATTTTAAAATGAATAGACATGAAACAGTTTTTAAAAATGATGTTTGCTTCCGCATTGGGAGTATTTATTTCGATCGGCATTCTGATGCTGGTGTGGTCGGTCATGATGATAAGTATGATCTCGTCCGTCTCGTCGTCGTCGCAACGCATCCCGAAGAGCGATGAAAAAGTCCTTGTGCTGCCATTATCAGGCAGTTTGTCGGAAATGGCAAGCGAAAATCCCTTCGCAAATCTGCTAAACCCCCAAAAGGAACTTTCTATCAAGGAAGTGCTCGACGCCATTGAGATTGCAAAGGAGAGTAAGCAAATTGAAGGAATTTATTTAGATATCTCGACCCTTATGACCGGTACGGCTACTGTCGATGTAATCCGCCGCGCATTAGTGGATTTCAAGGAGAGCGGCAAGTTTGTTGTGGCATACGCCGATAACTATACCCAAAACGGCTATTATCTGTCATCGGTAGCCAACAAAGTGTTTCTCAACCCGCAAGGTATCTTGGCTTTGACAGGGTTCACGGCACAACCGACCTTTTACAAGGGAATCTTAAAAAAGGCCGGAGTCGAGATGATGATTTTTAAGGTCGGCACGTTCAAAGGCGCTGTCGAGCCGTTTATGCTCGACAAGCTAAGTGACGAGAACCGCGAACAGATCACTTCCTACCAGCAGGGGATATGGAAAAATGTTGTCAACAACATCGCCGCTGCACGCAACATCTCAAGCGCGAAAGTGAATGACTTTGCCGATGACGGACTGATGTTTTCGTCGCCTGTCAAGGCCGTTGAATATGGATTAGTGGACGATCTGAAATACAAGGAAGAGGCAACGAGGTATGTAAAGGAACAAGTGGGCGCCGACCTCAATAAAAACTTGAAGTCGGTCGATGTATCCAGTATCAAAGGCCTCAAGAAGAAAAATCCGATGTTGAAAGGCGACCGTATCGCTGTCATTTATGCCGAAGGCGAGATCACCAGTTCCGACTTGACGTCGCCCTATAGCAACACGAACGTCATTACCGAAAAATTGGCAGACGAACTGATCAAGTTAAAGAGAGATGATAAGGTGAAAGCCGTCGTGCTGCGCGTCAACTCGCCGGGCGGAAGCGCTTACGTGTCGGAACAGATTTGGAAGCAGGTGAACGACCTGAAGAACGAGAAGTCAATTGTCGTATCCATGGGCAACGTAGCCGCTTCCGGAGGTTATTACATGGCCTGCGCCGCCAATAAAATCGTTGCCGAAGCCAATACGCTTACCGGGTCGATCGGCGTCTTTGGCATGTTTCCGAACGCAGCGGAACTGTATGGCAAGCTTGACCTGACTACCGATGTGGTAAAGACGAACAAATTTGCAGATTTCGGCGATGTTTCGCGCCCGATGCGCGACGATGAAAAAGCGCTCATGCAGGGATATATCGAGAACTTTTACGATGTGTTTTTAACACGATGCGCCGATGGACGCGGCAAGTCGAAGGAAGAGATCGACCAGATTGCGCAAGGACGTGTATGGACGGGCGAACAGGCGTTGGAAAGGGGCCTTGTCGATGAATTGGGCGACCTTGAACACGCCATTAAAATGGCGGCCGACCTGGCAGGGCTGGATAGTTATCAAATCAAGATCGTATCCGGCTCAACCGATCCGATAAAGGAATTTTTAAAAAAACAATTGGGTGACGTGAAGACTTCGATAGTTCGCGAAGCGCTCGGCGATGATTTTGAACTGTTTAATGGCATGCGTTCGATCAGACGAATGGTCGGCGTCCAGGCGCGCTTGCCGTATGACCTGGAAATTCAATAAAGCGAATGAATAGAAAAAATGCGCTGGTACGATTTGTACTGACGCCTTTTGCATGTCTTTACGGTTTTGCAGTATGGTTTAGAAATCAACTGTTCGAAGCGAAAGTGCTTCCATCCAGGAGGTATGACGTGCCGGTGATTTGTGTCGGAAATCTTGCCGTTGGCGGTACCGGAAAGACGCCCTTCACGGAATACCTGATTGCATTGCTGAAAAAACAATATCGCGTAGCCGTACTAAGTCGCGGATATAAGCGCCGTACAAAAGGTTTTGTCTGGGTAGAAGCCGACAGTACGCCAGCCGAAGCTGGCGACGAAGCCTGCCAGGTAAAACAAAAACATCCGGATATACGGGTGGCGGTCGACGGCAATCGACGCCGCGGGATGTGTCGGCTGCTTTCGTTGCCCCTCGACGACCGACCGGAGGTGGTACTGCTCGATGACGCGATGCAACACCGGTATGTGAATCCCTCCCTGACAATCATGCTGACCGCGTACGAAAACATGTATTTTGACGATGCGATGCTGCCTGTGGGTAATTTGCGGGAACCGACCGGAGGCGCCAGACGCGCCGACATCATCATTGTCACAAAATGCCCGGACGACGTCAGGCCGGACGAAATACTTTATGGGATGAAAAAGCCGGACGAAATACATCTTCTTAAAAAAGATAGGAGACGGAAGCCTCCCCAGCGTGTTTTTCTGACAAAAATACATTACCATCCGCTTGTCGCGCTTTTCCCGTCATTTGCCTTGAAACCGTGTGCGCTGGACGAAATAGGGGAGGATGAAGAACTACTGCTGCTGACAGGGATTGCCAATCCGCAAATTTTAATCGACACATTAAAATCTTATCACGCTTTTGTGAGGGTATATCAATACCCGGATCATCACTGTTTCACGCGGGCCGACATCCACGACATACATGATGGATTTCAAAAAATGACCCCGCACGGCAGAAGAATTATCACAACAGAGAAAGACGCCATGCGGTTGAAATCATTGGCGTTTCTTCCTGACGAGTGGAAGCCCGTACTGTATTACCTTCCGATGTCTGTACAATTCATTTTTAACCGGCATGATGACTTTGATACAAGCATTATGGCCCATGTCGTTTCAACCATTAACATAAATAAAAAGCATGACACGAACTGAAATAGCTACAATAGGCGAATTTGGACTGATCCGCCATCTCACGGAAAAAATAAAATTGAAGAACGACCATTCGCTGAAAGGAGTAGGCGACGATGCGGCTGTACTCGACTATGCGGGTAAAAAAGTGTTGGTCACCACCGACCTGCTACTTGAAGGCGTGCATTTCGATCTGACGTATGTGCCCTTGCGCCATCTGGGATACAAATCGGCGATCGTAAATTTTTCGGACATCTATGCCATGAACGGACAGCCGAAACAGATCACCGTCGCGATTGGCATATCGAAACGTTTTTGCATCGAGGATATGGAAGAGTTGTACGACGGCCTGCAATTGGCTTGCGACATGTATGGAGTCGATATCGTCGGCGGCGATACCTCCGTGTCGATGACCGGCCTGACGATTAGCATCACTTGCATAGGCGAGGGCGAAACCGGAAAAATAGTCTTCCGCAGCGGTGCGAAAGAAAACGACCTCATCTGCGTTTCCGGCGATCTGGGAGCAGCCTACATGGGACTGCAGCTGCTCGAACGCGAAAAAAACGTCTTCCAGGGCGAGAAAGATTTTCAGCCCGACTTCAGCGGCAAAGAATATCTGCTCGAACGGCAACTGAAGCCGGAAGCGCGAAAAGATATTGTCGAAGCGTTGCATCAAGCGAACATCACACCTACTTCTATGATCGATATTTCCGACGGACTGTCGTCAGAACTGCTGCATCTCGCCAAAGAAAGTAACGTGGGATGCCGTATCTTTGAAGAACGCATACCCATCGATTATCAAACAGCGATCATGGCGGAAGAGTTCAACATGAACTTGGTGACCGCTGCACTCAATGGCGGCGAGGACTACGAGTTACTGTTTACCGTTCCGCTCGGATGGCACGACAGGATCGCCGCCATGCAAGGCGTCAAAATCATTGGTCATATTACCAGGGCGGAAGATGGCTGCTTGCTTGTCGGACGCGACGGTGGCGAGGTAGTGCTGAGGGCGCAGGGGTGGAAGGGGTTTAGAGTATAGAGTATAGAGTATAGAGTATAGAGTATAGAGTATAGAGTATAGAGTATAGAGTATAGAGTATAGAGTATAGAGTTTAGAGTTTAGATATTAGAGATTAATGGTTAGGGGTTTGGGGTGGTGTTGTTTTTTGTTGGAGAGGCTTTGGGTGAAAAAAAATGAAAAAGATGCGAAAAAAGTTTGCGGATTTGGAAATAATGCCTACCTTTGCAGCCGCAAAAGTAAATGGCGCTATAGCTCAGTTGGTAGAGCAACGGACTGAAAATCCGTGTGTCCCTAGTTCGATTCTTGGTGGCGCCACTTGATAAAGAAGTAGTTATGACTAAAAGTGACTGCTTCTTTTCGTTTGGTGGAGGGAGGGATATGGGCTAAGATTTTTGATTTCGGCGAAAATTTTTCGACATTTTTGTTACCGGTTTGTAAATTTTCATTATCTTTGGAACCGAATACTTAATAGAAAAATAGATGAAGATATGAGTAAATTAATCTTAAAACTATGCACTTTTCTTGGTTTGAAAATCAGAAAAGACATGAATGGAAACTGGCAGCTTGTCGGCGCCAGGTTTTTGCCATTCAATTGGATAATAGTCGTTTTTCTGGCAATCGTACTGATAAATTGCCTGAATGATTCGTGGTTCATATTAGACAAAACGGAGAAAGCGGCGGTAGAATATTTCGGCGCCTATTCGCATGAAGTAGGGCCGGGCGGACTATACTGGAAAGCGCCTTTTATCTCGGAAGTGCGCAGAGTCCCCACCGAGATGAGGCATCGCTGGGAATTGGGATTCCGAACCAACGACAAGGGGAGGGAAACGGAGATTCCCGCCGAGGCAACCATGCTTACCAAAGGGGGACATATCGGTTCAATCTACTGGATATTCCAGTATACGATCAACGACGTCTATACCTGGGCTTATACAGTGAAAGACCCTATCGCCGTGTTGGATAAACTCGGACAGGGGAGTATGCGCCTCATTTCCGGTCAGACGTTGCTGGATGATTTCCTGACAACACAAAAGATCGAGATTCAGGAAAGCAACAAGTCACTGTTTCAAAGTTACTGCAAGACGATCGGACTGAACGTAACCATCAACGAAGTAAAACTTCAGGACTGCGATCTGCCGGATGCCGAAGTGAAAGCTGCTTACAGCGATGTGATGAACGCTGAAAAAGACAAGGACGCCATGCAGCAAAAGGCGCAGGAGTATCACAACAAGGTCGTGCCGGAGGCCAATGGAAAGGCGGTCGTAAAAATTAATGATGCGAACGCCTATTTTACCCAGCAAGTCAACGGAGCAAAAGGCGAAATCGCACTGTTCATGGGCGTCCTCGAAGAATACCGGAAAGACCCGCTTACCACAGAGCGGAAATTGTGGTACGAGGCCATGAAAGAGGTGCTGCCCGAAGCGAAGAAAACGATCATTGAAAATCAGGGGTTATTAAATTTTAAACAATACTAAAATGAAAAATATATTTACAAATCAGAAACTTAACACCATTGCGGCAGTATCGGTATTTGTCGTGTGGGCACTCTGCTCTTCCGTCTTTTTCACGGTCAAAGAGTACGAAAAAGCGGCGGCTTTTCATTTTGGCGAATATAAACGCGAGTATAACACTCCCGGATTGAAAGTAAAATGGCCTTGGCCGTATGAAGATGTCTATAAGGTGGATGTGCGCCTCCAACTGTACTCTCCAAAGGAAATGGTGCTTCAGGAAAGGACGAAAAAGAAATTGCTAATCGACTTTTTTACTTTATACAAGGTGGAGAGTCCCAAGATATTTTTCACGAAAGTAGGTGGAAGCATGACAAAAGCCACGCACCGGCTCGACGACAATATCACTTCCGACATCGCGGCTGTGATCGGCGAAAGTACGTTTGACGAGATTGTGACCACCAGCCGACAAGTCTTGTTGGACAATATCCAGGAAAAATCGAACCGCGGACTGGAAGACATCAAACTGAAAGTGTGCTTCCTGTCGTTTAACCGGGTGGAGTTGCCCGATGAAAACAAAGCGGCAGTGTTCCGCGACATGATCAACGACCGCAACAAAATCTCCAGTCAGTACCGGTCGGAAGGACAAATGATTTCAGATTCCATCACTTCCAATGCCGACTTTCTGGTAGCCGACATCTTGGCCAAAGCCGAAATGCAGGCCAACACGATTAGAGGACAGGCCGACCAGGAACGGATTTCAATATTAAATAAAGGATATGCACAAAGCACCCCCTTGTTTAAAATCTACAACGAGATAGAGACTTACCGTAAAGCATACAGCAAAAATACAGAATGGATTCTGGACGGGAAAAATTTATTGTCCCCGCCAAAATAGCGTACAACATGACATGATGGTACGTTCCAAAAAAAAGAACAATGAACAGGGACTTTGAAATTTACTATACGAATCTGGATGATAACGATAGGCATATCTTCCATGTTTTAGCGTTAAGCACCGGCGCCTTGAACGTTTTTGAACTAATCAAAATCGTCAACAAGCGCTATATTATTACGAGTAAACGGTTGAATGACGTTTTAAATGCCGCTCGACGCTTATCGTTTGTAAAAGAAGACTATCGCAATTTTTTTCAACTCAATGCGCACGTGCTGACATGGATTTTCCCGTTGATAAAAGGGTATCAGATGGAAAAAGACGCCATGGAAGCTTATGCGAAAAAACATTTTTCTTACTATCAACAAAATGAAATCAACAAATACCTGCTTACCTATCTGGATGCCTTGCTATACAAACCCAACAAGCTGAAAGTCTGTGAAAATGATTTATTTCGCAAGGTTCAAGCCGACTATCTGACGCCCCTATTCGAACAACCCCTTTATGATAGTTACTATGACCGTATTTCGGAAAAGATGATGGACCTGATTTACCCCATTCATGCAAGAAAGATAATAGGACGACTTGAATCATTAGACCGGTTGCTCCTGCTTGATGAAAAGTTGACAAACCATCAATCGGCTGACAGAACCGTCCTGCGGGCCATGCTAACCTATAAGCGCGGCGACTGGCAGAAAACACAAGCGTTGCTGGATGCTGTTGATTCTCCTTTTTACTATTATGCACAAGCTTCCAGCGCGGTGGTAAACGGCGATTGCGTGAATGCATTGGAACTGTTCGAAACAGGCCTTGTCAAACAGCGACGGGAGAAAAAACAATTGTATTTACCCAACATACCCGAAGCCGCCCTTTTCTACTTAATCTCGCTGCTTTCTGGCGAACGCAAACAGTTCCTGCCCGTGTTGGGGCGGATCATTGACGCTAAAACCAAAGCATATAGCGCTACGGAAGAACTCTTTACCGTTTTGTGTCGATACCTGACGTCGAATACCGCTGATTCCCCTTCTGACCAATTTAAAAATTTTAGCAGTAAAGATGACGATGAAGCAAGTTTGTGGAGAATAATCGCACTTGGGATTACAGGCGAAAAACCTTTGAATCCGGATGAATATATCGACCATGGATTGAAGCTGACGAAAAAAGCGTTATCGAACGGTTATTCGATGGCGGCCTACGAAGCGGCTTATGCCTTGATGAATATGGATTCGAAAGAAGCGGAAGTCATGTACGGCGAGTTGTCGGCAAAGATGCAATACAAGCCGGTACTTTCGCAGGTAAAACGTATGGAGAGCTGGGAAAAACAAATCAATGCCTACCTATCGCTCGATGCGGTGAAAACGCTTATCAAGCAGGAAGGCGACATAGGCAAGACACGGGTGGCCTACCGGTTTTTCCCGGCAGGGTATGCGCTTCCAATGCTTCAAACCAAACTGTCGATCAGAGGATGGTCGGCCGGACACTTAGTCAACATGTCAAAATTTGTCGAGGGGAAAACTGACGGAATGACCGAACAGGATAAGCGAATCGCCGCCGTGACCGTTTCGCACGCGCATAGCTTGGATAGGAAAGCCATTGCGGAAATGACGGGACATCCCTATATATTCCTCGAAAATAGCGATGTTCCGGTAGAGTTGATTGCCGCCCGTCCGATACTGAACGTGGTTGAATCGGCGAAGAGCGGATATAAACTTGAGAGCGATCTGAAACATTTTACAGACGACATCTTTATTGAAAAGGAGACAAATACCCGCTATAAGATATACCGGATCGACAAATACCAGCACGAGATACTCGAAGCGGTAAAAAAAGGAGGAAAGATACCCAAAGCAGGCAAGGAGATGCTGGTAAAGGTATTGGAACATTTTAGCGCATACCTGACCGTGCACTCCGACCTGATCATTGAGGGCGTCAATATACAAACGCGACAGGTTGAAACCGATTCGCGCATCTATGTGCAGCTATTGCCGTTTGGCGAAGGACTGAAAGCCGAATTGTTCGTCAAGCCGTTTGGCAGTCACCCCCCCTATTGTAAACCGGGGCAGGGAGGCAAATCATTGTTGGCCAACCAGCAGGGCGAGCGGCTTCAGGTAACGCGCAACCTGAAGTTGGAGGTACAAAATGCGGATCGGATTTTAACCGAGGTTCAGACTGTCGAAGGCTTTGACTCCAATGACGGGACCATGACTTTCGATAATCCATACGACGCACTCGAACTGCTTGAGATACTCAGAAATCACAAAGACCTTGCCATCGCGGAATGGCCTGAGGGCGAAAGGATGAAAGTACGTTATGCTGCCAATTTCGACAGCCTCAAACTACGCATGAAAAGCGGTGTGGACTGGTTTTCGCTTGAGGGCGAGATGGAGCTGGACGAACATACGGTTGTTTCGATCGGGCGACTGCTCGAGATGGTGACTAAAAGTCACGGTCGCTTTGTGGAACTGACTGAAAACGAATTTATTGTCATAACCGACCAACTCAAACGCCGACTGGCCGAGCTAAGCGCCTTCTCTACTGTTTCAAAAAACAAAGTCGTTATCAACCGGTTTGCTTCAGCCTCGTTAGTCGATTCGTTCAACGATTTCAAGTACTTGAACGTCAATAGGGCATGGCGCGATTTTCGCATGCAGATAAAAGAAGCGCAAGATACCGATGTCTCACTCCCCACCACTTTGCAAGCCGAGCTGCGCCCCTACCAGGAAGAGGGATACCGGTGGATGTCACGTCTTGCTGCTTGGGGAGCGGGCGCTTGTTTGGCCGACGATATGGGACTGGGGAAAACGGTGCAAGCCATTGCCGTGATGCTGCGCAGGGCTTCCATCGGGCCGGCCCTGGTGATTTCGCCCGTTTCGGTGCTGCCTAACTGGATCAGCGAAGTGAGTAGGTTCGCCCCGTCATTGAACATCAAGACATTAAACAGCAAAAGCCGCACCGCGACATTGGCCTCAATAGGCGCAGGCGACCTCCTGATAACATCCTACGGACTGCTACATTCGGAAGTAGTAGCGCTGACGGCTGTGCAATGGGCAACCGTGACGCTCGACGAAGCACATATCATTAAAAATTACGACACCAAAACGTCCAGAGCGGCCATGCAACTTGAAGCAGGGTTCCGCTTGGCGCTGACAGGTACGCCGATACAAAATCATCTGGGCGAGATTTGGAACCTTTTCCAGTTCATTAATCCGGGATTGTTGGGTGTCTTACCCCACTTTACCGACCAATTCATCAAACCGGCGAACAAGGAAGCGCGGCAACGCCTCAAAAAACTGATCGCCCCATTCATCTTGCGTCGCACAAAAGTAGCTGTCATGGACGAATTGCCTCCCAAAACGGAAATCATACGCAAGATTGAGTTGAGTAAGGAAGAAACGGCGTTCTATGAGGCATTGCGCCGTCGCGCCATCGAAACGATTCAAAACGACAGCAGCCCGCAAGGCGCCCGGCATCTGAAAGCATTGGCCGAGATCATCCGTTTGCGACAAGCCTGTTGCAACCCGAAGCTGGTAGAACCGCAAATGAATATCGAATCAACCAAGCTCGCCACCTTCATGGAAATAGCCGCCGAATTGAAGGAAAACGGTCATTGTGCATTGGTGTTCAGTCAATTTGTGACCCATTTAGCCATCGTTCGCAAAGCGTTGGACAAACAGGGCTTCAGCTATCAATACTTGGATGGCTCGACATCGTCTGCCAATCGCGAAGCAGCTGTAAAGGATTTTCAGGCCGGGAAGAGCAACCTGTTCCTGATTAGCCTCAAGGCAGGTGGGTTGGGGTTGAACCTGACGGCTGCCGACTTCGTCATCCACCTTGACCCCTGGTGGAATCCCGCGGTCGAAGACCAGGCTTCCGACCGTGCACACCGTATCGGTCAAAACCGTCCGGTGACAGTCTACCGCTTAGTGGCCGAACATACCATCGAGGAAAAAATCATCCAATTGCACAATACCAAACGCGACTTGGCCGATTCGCTCCTTGAAGGCAGCGACCAGTCGGCGAAGCTGTCGATGGAAGAATTGATGGCTTTGATAAGAGGAGAGAAATAAATGTTTTTTTAAGACAGTATCCCTTGATATAAATCAATAAGCCGGTCGGCCATCGTTTTTTCGTCGTACCGGCTTTCTGAAAGCGTTTTTGCCTTTTCGACTGTCTGCCGATAGCGTTCCTTGTCGCCCAACAACTGGAAGAGCGCCTCCGCCAACGAATCACTGTCATTGGGCTGGTAGATGATGCCGGCTTCGCCGACAATCTCGGGAATGGACCCCGTAGCCGGTTCGACAGCCGGTCGTCCGGCAGCAAACGCTTCACATAAATAAAGTCCGACGCCTTCCTCAAAAGTAACCGGAACGGCAATAACGGATATCGAACGGTAAAATGCAGCATGTTCGTCAGGATTGTAATGATGACTTATTTCTACATCATTCCGGTAAGGCTCGAGGATTTTTTTTACCTTTTTCAAATAACGCCTGTCTTTTCCGGTGTAGCCTCCACCAATCTTCAACCGAAGGTTCCGAATACGGTTTTGCCCCTTTAGCTTGACGAATGCCTCAGCGAGGATATCCAGCCCGTACAGCTTGTGAAGACGGTTGAAGAAACCGATGACGGGGTCACTCGGATAACAGGATGAAGCATATCTTTCCCGCTCAACACCCGGATATATCACTTCGATATGCGTTATTTCCGGTATTTTCTCACGAATCCGGTTCTTGTAAAACACACTGGTAGTAATGAACTGGTCGATAAAACCTGCATTTTCGGCAATCCCCTGCCATGCTTTTCCAACGAATGTGCTTTTCATGCTGTCAATCCAAAGTTCCTCGTCCTGCACGGAGCAGACAATCGGAATGGACAGGCGATGTCGCAAAACTTTGGCGATTCCCGCTAACAGCGAACTGGAAAGATGAATCACATCCGGCCTTTCGTGGTTTATTATCCAGTCTGTCAGCTGATTGATATAGATATGGAAGGTGGGATCATCGCCCGTAATCATAGATAAGGTCATTTTTTCCATCCCTTCGGCAGATGTCGTGCCCGACAGGGATGAAGCCATCTGCAGCATCTTTTTCGATCCCGTGACGCGCTCTAACCAATGTGGCATTTTCCTTACGCCAAAAAGCATTTGGGCTGCATAAAAAGTGGTCGCCGGAAAGAACAGCGGCGTATCCCCTTGAAATGAAGCATATTTTAACGGCAAGTAGATAGGCATGACAATCACGTCCTGTCCGGCTTTCCGCAAGGCAGAAGCCTGCAAGTTATCACGAAAGCAATTGCCGCAGTAAAAAGCATCTCCGGAACCCGGCATAATAAATAATATCTTCATAATCAATAATGTAGTACAAAATGACGATTTATGAGCCTGCAAGATAAAAATAATTTTTTATTCTCGCAACAAGTATGGGTATATCCTTACCTCGTGATGACAAGGGAAAATGTTTTCAATAGTGATGAAAATATTTTCCCATGCCATAATATTTTGTTATTTTTGCACGAAGTTTAATAAAATGTATAATCGTATGAAAAAAATGCTGTATGTAGGGGTTATAATCCTGATTATGTGTGCTTCTTGCGTTACGAAGAAGAAATATTTGATAGCGGAAGACGGTCGGCTTGACGGACTTAACCGCATTGACAGGCTAAATGAGGATTTGGGGAAATGCAAGGATGCTTATGAAAAGCAGACCGATCGCGTCAAGGTACTGTTAGTTGATACGACAGAACTGGGGAAGTCATTGCGTTACTGTCAGACGATGCTTACATCTAACATCTCCGAAAAGGACAAACTCTCGGCGATGCTTGACCAGGAAATGGCAGAGTTGAGGAAAAAGGAACAAACCATCAATGAACTGCAGGAACTGATAAATGCGCAAAACGAAAAAGTGCAAATGTTGCTCGGCAACATCAAAAATGCGTTGATGGGTTTCAGCAGCGACGAGTTGAGCGTCCATGAAAAAGACGGAAAGGTTTATGTAGCCATGTCGGACAAGCTGCTTTTCCAGTCGGGTAGCGCCACGGTCGACAAGCGAGGAAAAGAAGCATTGGCCAAACTGGCGGAGGTGCTAAAAGTGCAGACCGACATCGACGTGATGATCGAAGGTCATACGGATGACAGACCCATCAATACCGTTCAATTTAAGGACAATTGGGATTTGAGCGTGATACGGGCTACTTCTGTCGTTCGGATTCTGACCAAAGACTACGGTATCAAACCGTTACAGATTCAACCGTCGGGCAGGGGCGAATATCTGCCGGTGGCAACCAACGAAACGACCGAAGGTCGAAGCCGCAACCGTCGTACCGAAATCATTATTTCCCCGCAATTGGAAAAACTGCTGAATCTGTTGAAATGAGTTCCTTTCTTACGGATTTTTTCACGAAGAGGAGGACGCAGCCAACAAAGGCGATCGTAAACAGGAGCGCCATCATCCATGTTCCGGCGCCGGTGTTCGCATAGCTGACGCCTACGCCGGCTAAGGAACTGGCTGTGCCCGTCAGGATGGCGTAAAGGGGGGCTGCCAGGATTTCCTTGTAGAGCGTTCGTTCTATTTTGCCGTCAGGGAATCCCAATGTTCTGAAAAGGTCGATCTCCTTGCGGCGCGCGGCTAAACTTTTACGGACAACAATGACAAAACTCATGATCCCCAGCAGCAATCCGATGCTTCCCAATGTCATGAAAATGGTCAGGTAGGTATCGGTGACGGAGTTGAACTGCTTGAGGCGGTCGTTGGTGGTTGTGACGCGCACGCCATATTCGTTCATGGCCTGCGAGAGCAGCGTTTTGACCGCTCCACTTTCAGATTCGCCGGTTTTTAGCAGGAACACTTCGCTGCCGGTCGTTTCTTCCCATATCGCTTTAAAAGAATTTTTGTCAATGAGTATGTTACCTTGAAAAATTGTGTTCGGCAGCGTTCCGGCCAATTGAATGGCAACGGTTCGACCTCTGTCGCCTGTATAGTACAAAGTATCCCCAAGTTTCATGCCAAGACTCCATGTCAGCACGGAAGCGTCGACTAAGGCGGGATAAACCGGCGAATCGGCTTGGTGCTGCATACGGTTAAATACCTCCTTACCGTCGAGCGAATAGATGTTTTGCATGATCTGGAAGTCGCTTTCCGACAATTGTTTCATGTCGATGCCCAGAACGGTTGGCGTGGATACCTTATTCAGATTCAGGCAACTTGCATCATCGGCGCCATACCGCAGGCATTGAAGCGCTTCAACATCGGCAGGCAGGGTGGTCAATGACAGTTTTTCCCTGCCTTCGCGGGTAGACAGGTTGTGGTAGACAGGTACGGTACTCTCGCACCATAGCGTATAACCCCCTGTTCCTGCGCGCAGTTGAGAACTGTTTTCAAATCCTTTGCGGTTCAATCCAACCGAAAACACAATAAAAACGCCGGATGCCAGGGATAAAAACGACAGCATGACCTGTTTTTTGTTGGCATACAACGCGCTCCATATCATTTTTTTGTCGTTAAGACTACCCGAACAACCGTTTCCATTCCTGCAAATCAAATAATTTCCGCCTATCGCGGCTGTCGCCAAAAGCGCTGTGCCCGATAGGACAAACAAAGCGACAGACTGCAAAAAAAAGACGTTAACGCCCAGCATACCTGAAGCAAAGACGAAAGCGAGCAGGGCAGCGGCACGTCTTTTTTTGAGAGAAATTTTGAGAGAAATTGGGTGAGAGATGCTTTTCATTTTGACGGCAGCCTGTTTGTCTTTCAGGTTGCGAACAATTGTTCTTTGCAGGATGACAAGCGAAAGTACGACACCCACCAGCGACCCTGCAAGAATTGTTATCATGTCAGGATAAACAGAAAACCCGTCCGTATGCGTGGCTCCTTTCCAGAGGCTTCCCAACAGCCATATAATGAGTGACGTATATAAAAGACCGGTCAAAACGCCTGCGACCGATGCGACAAGCACGACGGGGGCTGATTCCCGCCACAACAGTCGGGTAATGCGTTTTCGCGGGTAACCTATCGCTTTCAATAGGGTGGTTTCATTGCTTCGCCGGAAAAGCATTTCGGAAAGCGGCACGATCATCAACAAGACCGCAGAGATGACAATGAAGATGCCCAAGGCAAGAAAAAGCCCCGAAAAATCAACGCCGTTCGTAGCGGCAAAAATCCCTGCGGCACGCGGATAAATGATTTGAACGCCGAACATGCTGGGGCGAACAGCCCCAGCTGGCACCCCCCGAAGGGAGGGGAGTGGGCCATTATTCGGATTTTCTATCCGGATCGCTGTTGCGCTTCCGTATTCGTTGCTCCAGTCACCGGCAACAGCGCGATAGGCCACAATGGCTTTGGGCGTAGTCCGGTAAAGTTCCCAGTATTTTTCGTCTTCCTTCGTTATTAAATCCATGTTGATAGGCAGATCGCTATCCCAATCCGTACAGCTTTCGACATTGGAAAGACCCGGAAATTCGGCGCTTAACGTCCGGTCGGCAACCAGTTCGCCCAGCGGAACGATTTTTTTTATAAGCAAAGCAACCGAACGGGTCTGCAAGGTTTTCAAATCTTTCGATGTATAGTAAGTAACCTTCATGCGGTCGCCTGTTTGGGCACTTAGCCGGTTGGCAGCATAATCCGAAAGAATGATTTCGTCCGGTTGCACGATTTCGCCCTGGTATCGGTCCATGGCCGTCACGAAAGAATAGGGAATTGCCTGTTGGGTAGCGCTGGCATCACCCATTCGTTCGATGGTGTTGGCTAAATAAGAGAACAGCCTGTTCGGCGCCTGGTTATTTTCGCAGATGGAAGCAACTACTTCATCTTGCAGAAAGATACGGTCGGACGTGATTTCGGTGTAACCATCCATCACGCCATCCATCGCGCCATCCATCGCGTCAACCGACAAGCCCGACACCGTATAGTCCCATGCCTGTTCAAATTCTGTGGCGGCTATCTCTTTGTTTGCCAATATAAGGTTTATCTTTCGTTCTATTTGCATGGTTTCGGCCAATTCATGGCGGTTCACGAAGATATTCAACGGGATTGTCTGTTCGTTTTTCAAGCTGATGTTGCCGCCGTCGTTCCTGTCCACTATTCCGTCGAAAGACAGGCGCATGCCGGTGGTGTAGTTTTCGGTCACAAACAGCGAGCCTGAAGGTACCAGCCCGGAAGCTGGCAAGCGAAGCACGATGGCATCCGGCTGATTAGTTCCCAACTCGCCAAGCAGCGACCTGTTGATACGGGCGGTGCCTTTCGCGATCGATAGGTCGTCGACTCCCCATACAAAAACAGGTATTAGCTTTCCGCTCTGCGAAACAAATCCGTTCACGAGCAACACCCCTCTCGCCCTGTCTTTAAGTAGGGGCGATTCCAAAATCCTTTCTTCCAAAAAGGAATGATGCGAAAAAACAATCGTTTCCGTATCTCCCAGCCGTTCCGCCACGCGTTTTATCAAGGTTGTTCGCACCGAATCGCCAATCATGAGACTGCCCGTTAACACTGCCACAGTGATTAGCGCCGCCATTGCGACCAATTGATAGTAACGCCTGTAAAAGATGATGTTCTTATGTATTAAACGATTTTGATTCATTGGAATATGATTAGAGATTAGAGTTTAGAGATTAGAGTTTAGAGTTTAGAGATTAGAGTTTAGAGTTTAAATGTAGGGGCGAACCGCGTTCGCCCAATTAGTAATTAGTAATTAGTAATTAGTAATTTGCAATCAATTAATCAATTAATTGATTAATTGATTGCAAATTACTGAACGATGTGCAGCAGCAGCTGTCTGGTCGGAATGTGTCGCCATTACAATGGTGGTGTGCAGGCTTTTGTTGACCGTTGCCAAGAGCGAGGCGACGCTTTTTGCGTTTTCGGCGTCCAACTGGCCGGTCGGTTCGTCGGCAAGCAGCAATAGCGGTTTCATGATTAATGCCCTGCATAGCGCGACGCGGGTTGCTTCGCCTCCCGACAACGTATGCGGATATTGGTTGGCCACGCCGGAGATATGGGTCAGATCGAGCAACTGGCGGCCATATTCAATGGCCTCCCTGCTTGCCTGCGAGCTAAATGCAAGCGTAGGCAACAGGATGTTTTCCAAAGAGGTAAACTGGGGCATCAAACGATGATCCTGAAAGACAAAACCTATTTTTCGGTTGCGGACGCAGGCATGATCCATACCCTGAACGGTCATGTTCGTTCCGTCTAAAAAATAGGCCCCTTCGTCGGGTTGAAGCAAAAGCCCTAATATGGATAATAAGGTTGTCTTGCCCGAACCCGACGGGCCTTTAACGGCGACAAAAGCGCCCTTTTCGATAGATAGATGCACATTGCGCAAAACATGGTTCAGACGCCCTTCGCCGTCCTGATAACTTTTACAAACGCCAGATAATTCAATCATATAAAAGATTTTATTTCACGTTTACACGATCTTTGCCGATCGTAAATTCAAATGTACCGGATGCCAATTCATACTCGGCCACAGAAACGGAAAAATGGGATGTTTTCCGTATGAATTGTATGCCGGGCATAACGTCAAAATCTACAATATTTTCAGTGACAGGCAGATAGAGTGTTGCTGAAGTATTGGCCGGTACGGTCGTCCTGTAGCTTGTGATCTTTCCTTTTCCGTCAGCTGTCCATGCACTCGTGATGGTTCCATAGTTGGAATCGTAGCTGCCCGATAACGAAAGATAATCAGCACCGGCAAAAGGCTGGAGGATAAAGTGTTGATAGCCTGGTTTCCCGTTCATATAGTCGCTGGTGATGCCTAACTGGTACTCGTACATCCACTGTCCGACGGCGCCGAGGGCAAAATGGTTGAACGAGTTCATGCTGTTCTGATTGTTCTTCCCGAAAGCCGCTTCGTAGCCGTTCCAGCGTTCCCAAACGGAGGTTGCGCCTTTTGTAACGGGGTAGAGCCAGGAGGTCAGGTCGGTACAGGTGAACATGCGGAACGCTTCCTCATGTCGTCCGGCGCGGCTTAATGCGGGCAGGATGTTCGGCGTTCCCGAAAAACCGGTGGTAATCGTATAGGCGGGAAACTGTCTGTCGCCGATGCCGCTGGCGGAAGGATTGGCCGCCAGCTCGGATAGAAAGGCTCCGGCACCAGTTTTATGTTCGTCGTTGAAGCAGTTGAAATTCAAGGGAACGGCGTATGACGACTGCGAATGAATGATTTTTCCGTCCGCCGTCTTCGTCTTGCCTGTAGCGGGGTCTACGTATGCGCGGTTCCACTCGGCTTTAGCCAAAGCATGGCGGTCGCGCAACAACGTTGCATAATCGTCGCGTCCGATAGCATCCGCCATCTGTGCCGTCACTTCCATCATGTAGATATAGATGGCATTGTTGAGGATGTCAGGAGGCGTATTACTGTCCATGGCCAACCAGTCGGCCAGTCCGCTCGCCTTGCTTGACAGATGGGGGTATGTCTCGCTGAAATCATAAAAGTCCATGCCATTCAGCCATGCCATCATGGTTTCGATGTTTTCTTCGATGATTTGCGTGTTGCCATATTGTATGTAGAGTTGCCAGGGCACCATGCAGACGGCAGCCGCCCAGGTTGTACCGTCGGCAAAGGTGGGATCGTCGGTCTGGTTGTAAGTGGGAACGGTACTGCCAATCCCGCCGGGCGCTTCGGTAGCGCTGCCCACACCCTGGTCGGCTCGAAGCGCTACCATCCACTGACGGAAAAAGCGCTGCACATCCGAGTTGTAGGTAGCGGTACGCACATACGCCTGTGCATCGCCTGTCCAGCCCATGCGTTCGTTACGTTGCGGACAGTCGGTGGGGATGGTAAAAAAGTTACCCAACTGGCTGCGTTGTATGTTCCTGAACAACTGGTTTACCAACTTACCCGTCCGGTTGTTGTCGGCAGTGACGGCTTCGTACTGTCCGGTCGGCATTTCGTCGGACGACAGTACCCATCCCTTCACATTTTCAACGGGCAGGGCGCCCTGGTGGCCGGGAATGGTGATTTGTACATACTGATAACCGCGATAAGTAGTTGTAGGCAGGATCGTTGCCTGACCGTCATCCTTGGCAATATAAAAGTCGGTAACAAGCGCAGCGCGCGTTGTTTCGTACAACGGTCGTCCGGCGATGTCCTTTCCTTTCTTGCCATACGTATCTACATGGAACTTGTCGTCGCCTTTGAACCCCGGATAAAGCTGCTCCGCATAACGAAGGATAACCACATCCCCCTTTTTTAGCCAGCCTGCCGGTATGGTCACGCAAGGAACGCCTACCATATTGACACCCATGTCGTAAATATAGGTATGTCCGTCGGCGCTGTGGGTCGGCATCACCTGCTTGGCCGTAAGCGTTTCCCGCACGCGAACAGGCGCATCGTAGCGCGCTATGTGATCGAAATTGACCCAGTTGCGCTGTTGGATGAGGTCGGGCTTTCGCCAGTCGCGGTCGTTGAATGAGGTCGTTGTCCATCCGGCCACAGCTGCTTCCTTATTGGCATCGTAACGTTCTCCCTGAAAGAAACTGCCATAGCGAACAGGCCCGTCTTTGAACACTTTCCATGTCTGCGGGTCAGTAACGACCGTCTGGCGGCTGCCATCGTCGTATGCGACGACCAACTTGACAAGCAACGCCTCATGGTCGCCAAAAAAATTAAAATTGGAAGTCGTAAAAGTCATCAAGCCGGTATACCAGCCTGCATGGAGCAAGGCCCCGATACAATTGGCGCCGTCGGTCAACAGGTTCGTGACGTCGTAAGCATGGTACCCTAACACTTCACGGTATTGGGCATCGCCCGGATTAAACCAGTCGTCGCCCACGCGCCGACCATTGATAAACAATTCATAAGCACCCATTGCCGTGGCATACAGTTTGGCTTTCGTTATCTTTTTAGCGTTATTCGTTTCGAATGTTGTACGTGCCAGCGTCAATGCGCCATGGCTCGGATCGGTATAACCGATGGCCATCCTGTCCGAATCATTTCGCACATTGATCACGCGACCGTTCACCGTGACATGGTTCATTTTTTCGAAGATGCCATACTGGTCGCTGTCGAAAACTACCTTGTCGATGCTGTGCCCGCAGTTTTTCACCTGATAATCGGTATAAGCCGTTTCACATCCCGGCATGGCGGCAAATCCGATGGCGCAGAGATGTGGAAATGTATTATAATCGTGCGAATTACCCAACGGCCCTACCTTGAAACGGGTGGCTGTAATTACTTTAAGGTTCGTATTCCCTACTGAAAAGCTATCGTTGATGGTGTAGCGGTGCGACGCCGTCGGCGTCGTCAGCAGTTCCATATCGTCAATGACAAAGTACATGTTGCTGTCTTCCACGTAGATGGAAAGCGTATGTGGTTTTGACCTGTTTGCAGCCGTGATCAGGGTGTTGATATTCGTCTGCGGGAACTTTTCTGCCGAGATCGTGATGAACGGCACATCTGCCCGGTCGCCTTTCGCATATCCCACGCGATAGATGTTCACGACGGCGCCCCGTTCGGTGCCAACGCCTGAAAAGTCGAGTTCCACCCGCACATAATTCTCCCCCGACAAGTTATCGGGATTCTGGAAAGCGTCCGCCAGGCGAAAGTCATTGGCTCCTAATACGAGTGAAGCCTTATCGCCTTTCAACAACTGGAAAGTAGTGTACAGTTCAAAATAGTTGTTCGAAGCCGCATCCAGATTCAATTGTTTCGACCCGATCCACGCCGCACCCTCCCAAGCAGCTATTTTCGGGTTCATCAGTCCCGTCTCGAAGCGCGAGGAAGCAGCATGGTCTTTCCCTGCCGCATCCCATACGGTTAGCTGCCAACTGTAAGCCGTCTCCGGTTGCAGCGCAACACCCATGTACGGGATGTTGACGGAGGTACGGTCGGCCACCTTTCGACTGTCCCAGACGGTACGTCCGTCGCTTTCGCGGACCACCACAATCCGGTAAGCCTGTTGATGCTGTCCGACCCTGTCCGACTGCATCCGCCAACTGAACAAAGGATGATTATCCTCAATCGCTATCGGTTCTGTCGTATCCTGTACTTTCAAATGACTGATAAAAGTACCTTCCGCCCCTGCCGGTCGAAACGACAAAACCATCACGACAAAGGCCGTTATCAACAAATATTTCTTCATGTCCATGTCATCATACTTTAATGAATATTTTTTGCTTGTACAGGAAATACAAGAAAAGCCAGCAAACGGCGATCAGTGTGAGGTTGTTCAGAAACTGATCCCAGTTTTCAGGGAAGAGTTTGATCAGTCCACCAAAAATATAATTGGCGGTAAACCGGAAATTGATGATCGATTGCGCCATATAGATGGTGATGGAGTTCATCCCGATTACGGTGAAGAACAGCGTCCATCGACGGTACCCGCGCACGTCGATAATCCAGTAGAACAAAGCGAACAGCAACAAGCTCAAACCGCCTGCCAGGCAAACGTACGAACTGCTCCACAAGAGTTTGTTGATCGGGAAAGCCAATCCCCACAACAGTCCGAGCAATACAAGCGCCACGCCCGCTCCCGTCATGTATCCGACCTTTTTCATTTGGGTGAATCCTCCTTTTTCGGTTTTCACAAATGCGCCCGTCAACATGCCAAGCAATGCCGTAGATATGGCTGGAACGATACCAAACAGGCCCAGCGGATCGTATAGCGGATTATACATCCTGCCAGGCAGAAAAGCCCGGTCTATATAACAGGTAAAACATCCTTCCTTTGAAAAACGCGCCGCATCGGGAAAATCCGGCGCCTGAACCAGCGCAAGTACCAACCAGTAGCCAATCAACAACCCCGCGCACCACAGGATTCGCCCGTTGCGCTTGGTGTTCATAAAGATAAAAGCGGCAAACATCCAAGCCAGGCCGATGCGTCCCAACACGCTGGCATAGCGTTGCGTGTCGAACTCTAACTTGAGCAGCCCGTTAAACACGAGCCCAAGCAACACCAATGTCAGCGCGCGCTTGATGATACGGAAATAGATGCTTTTTCCGGAAACTCCCTTTTCCTTGCTCTTTTCTAACGAGTAAGGAAAGGAAATGCCTGCAATGAAGAGGAACAGCGGAAAAATCATGTCGTAGAAATGGAATCCGTCCCAATCGACATGAGTCATTTGCGTCGACCACCAGTTGAAAAGCGGCCAGTTTGTCATTTTGGCAAGTCCGTGCCAAAGTCCGCCCCATCCGATAATCCAAAACATGTCGAATCCACGAAGGGCGTCTAATGATAGTAAACGAACGTTTTTAGTTTTCATTGTCATTTCAGATTTTAATATAATTTATTGATACAAATTCAATTGAAAAGTAAGCGGGTATCAGTCTTCAAATATTTCGTCGACATCCAATTTCAACCCCTCAAAGATATGAACAACAGCTTGTTGACCGGATTCGTAGATTGTTCCCAAATCATATTTGCCATCAGGTTGGAGTAGAAACACGTAGATTGCTGTTGCTTTCGGATCAACAATCCAATACTCCCTTACGCCTGCGGTTTCGTAGAGGCTGAATTTATAATGCCAGTCATATTTCATGGTAGCGGGCGACAATACTTCCACAATCAAATCAGGTGCACCCACACAACCTTTATCGTCTAATTTGGTCAAATCGCAAATCACGCAAATATCAGGTTGTACCACATCATGAATTTTGTTGTCGGCCAAAGAGCCGTGCAAGGGCAGACGGACGTCAAAAGGGGCATGGTAAATATGGCATTTGCCTTTATTCATTTCGATAAATAAATCAATTATTCGTTCTATTTTAAGCGAAATACGCCCATGCCTGCGTAAAGGCCCCGACATCAAATGGATAAATCCATTGATCAGTTCCCGCCGTTTATCGTCTATCCAAGTCAGATAATCGGCATACGTATACCGCTTGGATTCGTCTAAATTCAATGTTCCGTACATCACAAAGGGTTCCCGTACGGCAGTTGGTTGTGGTTCGGCGTAATTGCAAGATTGTGTTTCTTCCTTTTCCATATATTCATTTTATAAGATTTCCGAAGCAGAACAACGTGCCTTTTGCAGTCAGCAGCATGAAACGGTCTTTGATGACTGCGGGCGACCCCGTAATGTGCTCGCCTGTATCGTATTCCCATACGGGGTTGCCGTTTTCTGCGTCGACGATGGTGATGATGCCGGTTCTTGTGCAAACAATTACCTTGTCCCTGCATACGACCGGCGAACTGTCGCCGGGGTTCCCTTTGAGCATGTATTTCCAGTTGACAACGCCTGTTTTTCGGTCGATGGAATACAGATGACGGTCGTCAGAAAGAAAAAAGACAGCCGTCGGGGTAACAGCCGGAACGGATGTGAAGGAGCCGTTTTCGTCCGCAGAATCCATTATCTTCTTCTGGGTGACGATTTTGCCGTTAGCTAACTGTAACTCGTAAATATTCCCGTAATAATCGCCCACATAACAATAGTCGCCCATGATGGCCGGCGAAGCGGGTATATAGGCGTCGAGCAACAGGGAATCGGTCGAAACGCCTGTCTCGCAGTTGATGATGCGAAGCCAGGCATCGCACCCGCCGAAGACGACGTGCTGCTTCTGCAAGGCAACGGCGCCGTTCAGGTAGTATCCCGATTCAAAACTGTTGATGACATCGCCGGTCTTCGCGTCGACGCAGTAGAGAAAATTGTCATAACTGCCGAAAACGATGGCCTGCCGACCTTTAAACTTTACACGATTCGGAGAGGCTGTCAGTTGTCCCATCGTTTCGTAGGTCCACACTGTATCCTTTTTATTAATCGAAATAGCCGTCATGATGCCGTCGATGCGACCGACATACAAGGTAGATTCAAAAATCATCGGCGTTGCGCTTACCGCTGTTTGAAGGTCGTATTCAAAAGTCGGCGTTCCGTTCATGTCAACGCCCAGTATGCGCCCTCTGCTATCGCTCCAATAGGTAATGCCCTTGTCAACAACCGGAGATGAATCGGTACGCTTTTCGCTTTTGCAGGTCCACAGCAGTACGGGATTTTCAGGCAGGCTTATATCGGCATAACCGCTTAACGATTCGTCCCCCCGAAAGATGTTCCAGTCCATTTTCCCGCCACTGCCTAAGCTGCCCAAGCTGCCCGATCTGCCGTTACATGCCGTTATTATCCCGAACAAAATGGTAAATATCAACTGATTGCAAAGGCAGGTGATGAACCGTCGGTCGCGAGACATGATTGTCCATTTGTTCAAAAAATCCGCAAGCTGCACACTTCGTTTGCGAGCGCGACCTGTAATGGTTAGTTGACAGTTGAAATTCATTGTAAATTTTTGAATGTATTTAAACATAATTTACTTATCATAGCAAGAAAATCGCTCCAGTCGGACACAACGCCGCCAGTTCGTTGTTGATATTTTTACGGTTTTCGTCCGGCAGGACGACTGACATGCCGAATCCCCTGTTTTTGAACGTAAAGCCGTTTTCGCTATTGTAGACGCATAATCCGCATCGGATACATTTGGACTGTTCGAACCATACGTTTTCGTTGACTTGCTGTTTACGCATTACCGGCAGGGCGGACGACGTCTCGTAGCGTGGTCTTTTAATACCGTGCATGGTTGCATAGCGGCGTAATTTACATTTTTCTCTTCCCTCGCAGGCACAATGGAGGCAACGGGAGGGCGTTGTGACGGTCTTTTTCAATTTTTCCTTTTCGCTTGCCGTAAACCTGCCAAGGCGCGATTGAAATGCGTCATTGCCGGTTTCGACAGGTGCTATTTCCCTGTCGGCGCATGGCTGAATGTTCATTCCGGCTACCTCCTTGACGACGTCCCTGATGGTTACGGCGCTATCTATCGTACGTCGTCGGCAGGCCTTTTCGCAGGGTGCCTTGCAGGCATCGCAAGCTATTTCGGGCAAGGCAAATGATTTTGAAATGAGCGTGTAAGCTTTTTCGGGCTGAACAGCATCATAATAACGCAACATTCGTTCAATGTCAAGGCCGGCAGGGCACACTGTCGAGCAGGGGGCTTCGCAATCGGCGCGGTGGTCGCTCAACAGCAATTCCAACGAGAGGGTACGAATATGACGCACCTCTTCGCTATCGGTTTCTATTGCCATTCCATCCGCCGGACAGGTCGTACAGGAGGGTATGATTTGACCGTTTGTCCGGTTTTTTACGGCACATACCATGCACGACGACTGATGTACAGCATCTTTGGCATAGCATAATGAAGGAATTTCGAGCCCGATGCGCAGGGCTGCTTCGAGCAGGGTCTCTCCGTTTATGATTTCAACGTCCTTATCGTTAATGGTAATGTGCATGTGATGGATTGAGAAGTGGGCATTAAGTGTCTGAAAGTCATTTCACATCCGGAAACCTGCCTTCGCAGGCGCACGACAAGATGAAGTTGTATCCCCGCTGAACGTTTTCCGTTACGGTGCCTATCCCAGGAAACTGTATGTGCGCGCCGGCGACGCGAATGTGATTGTCGGCGACGTATTTTAGCAATTTCAGTCGGGATGCCACCGCTTTTGCCGTATCCGAATCGTAGGTCATGGCCACTTCGGGGAAAGGCATCTGTATGGCCATCGCATGCGTCAGGTCGCCCCAGAAGAACAGCTTCAAGCCGTTGGATTCCAGTAAAAAACCGGTATGTCCGGGTGTATGTCCATAAGCCGCAACACCTTTCAGGTCTGGGAGCAGTTCCTTGGCATCGTCTATTTCGCCGGGTACGAAAGTCGTTAGCTGTGCTTTGTACGTATCAAAAAGTTTGCGCATGTTCAGAAATCCGCTTCGGCGATTTTCCGGCAGGCCGTTCAACGATTCGTCGTTCATGTAGTAGTCGTATTCGGGTTTCGGAATGTAGAGTGTAGCGTTCGGAAAACTCTTCACATTGTCGATCACCAGACTCCCGATATGGTCGCCGTGCAGATGTGTGATGCAAATGGCATCGACGTCGGTTGTTTTCTTTCCGTAAAGTTCCAGGTTTTCGATTGTATTCTTTCCCAGTCCGGCGTCGACAAGGACGACCTTGCCCGCCGTCTCGACCAGAAACACATTCGTGGCGCTTGGATAGGTGCCGTTCGGAATGGCTTGCCTTATCATCTCGTCGGTTGCACCCACCAGCACGTTTGTGCCGCTCGTCCGCTGCCCCTCCGAAAGCAACGTGACTTTTGCCGAACCGATTTCAAACGTGATCACATTGTCCTGCGCGTACAATAGGCAGGCTGTCAAAACTTGCATCATAAAAAGTAAAAATGTCTTATTAAGCATATTATCAAATATTAGAGTTGAAAATTATTTTGTTCATCAGGGACAAAACTACAAAAAGAATTGCGAAAAACAAAAACAGGCCTGAATATTGGATGTATTTCGCATCGTAGTGTTATCGGTTTTTTTCTAAAGAATGGTCACTTTACAATGATGAAAGCGGTACTTTACGGATGGCGTCGTAGTGACATTCGTCGATGCACAGTCCGCATTGCACGCATTTTTCAACATCAATGGAATGTACCTCGTAAGGGGTGTAGGGGATGGCCTCGACAGGGCATGCCTTGGCGCATTTGGTGCAGCCGACACACCGGTCGTCGACGATGTATTTGATCAGCTCCTTGCAAGTGCCCGTCGGGCAGACGCCGCGTACGTGCTCTTCATACTCTTCGCGAAAATAGGCGAGGGTAGTCAGCACCGGATTGGGCGCTGTTTTCCCCAGCCCGCACAGGGAAGATTCCTTTACGGCGCGCGCCAGCTCTTCGAGCTTGTCGATGTCGTCCATGACAGCTTTTCCGCTGCATATCCTGTCGAGCAAGTCCAGCATCCGGCGGATGCCGACACGGCAGAACGTGCATTTTCCGCACGACTGCTCGCAGGTGAAGCTCAGGAAGTACCGTGCCACGTCGACCATGCAGTCGTCGTCGCTCAACACCACCAAGCCACCCGACCCCATCATGGCGCCCATCCGGTTGAAGGCGTCGAAGTCGACCTGCACGTCGCACAGCCGGGCGGGTATACAGCCGCCGGAGGGGCCGCCTATCTGTACGGCTTTCAGCTTGCGGCCTCCCTCAACGCCGCCGCCGATGTCATCAACGATTTGATTGAGCGTGATGCCCATGGGCACTTCGATCAGTCCGCCATGGCGTATCTTGCCGGCTAAGGCAAAGACTTTCGTGCCACGGCTGTCTTGCGTGCCGATCTGGCGGTAGCCCTTCGGGTCTTTTAGGATATAGGGTATCTGGCTCAGCGTCTCGACATTGTTGACCAGCGTGGGCTGTCCGAAAAGCCCTTCGACGGCAGGGTAGGGGGGGCGCGGTTTGGGGAATCCGCGTGCCCCTTCGATAGAGGCGATGAGCGCCGTCTCTTCGCCGCAGACAAAGGCGCCGGCGCCTTCGAAGATCGAGATGTCGAACGAGAAACCGCTTCCGGCGATACGGTCGCCCACCAGATTTCTTTCGCGGCAGCGTTCAATCGCCGTACGGATGCGCATGACCGCCAGTGGATATTCGGCGCGGATATAGAAGATGCCCCGGCTGGCACCCACGGCATATCCGGCGATAATCATACCCTCAATCACCCGGAAAGGATACGATTCGAGCATCATGCGGTCCATGAACGCGCCCGGATCGCCCTCGTCGCCGTTGCAAATCACGTATTTGAGGGGGTCGGATGATGCAACGATCTCCCACTTCTTTCCGGTCGGGAAACCGCCGCCACCACGTCCGCGAATACCGGCTGTCAACACCGTACGGACAACCTCTTCGGGGGTTGCGGACGAAAGCACGCCCTTCAAGGCTTCAAATCCGTTCGCCGCCGAGATGTATTCGTCGATGTCGAGCGGGGTCAGAAAGCCGTACCCTTCGGTCGAGATGTGTTTTTGCCCCGAGAGAAAACTGTCGATGATGCGTGTCCGTTCGTCTGCTGACTTCCATATCACATTGTCCCAGGTCGTATCGGTATGATAGGCATCGACATGATTTAACAGATAGTTTTTCAGCCGTTTGAAACGTCCGGAAGGTTGGAAGTGACGATGCAGAATCTCTTTTATCTCTGTCGCTTTCACATTGGGATAACGCGTGACGGTGCCGTCGGGGTGTGCCACGTCGAGCAACGGCGTTTTATTGCATACGCCCACACAGCCTACCGGCTTGATGCTGACCTCAATGCCCAACTCGATGGAAGCATTTTTCAGTTCTTTGTAAATATCGGCCGAACCGCTTGCCTGGCAGCATGAGCCCATGCCCAGCCGTATCTCGCCGAGCGACCGTCGGAGTGCTTTCTTCGTTTCTTCCCTTGCGTTGGCTTCTTGTCGGGATAGGAAGTCGTCCACTACTTCGCCTACCTTCCCCGGCATGACATGTCCGTAGATTTTTTCATCGATCTGCACGACGGGTGCCAGCGTGCAACAGCCCAGACAGGCAATCTTTTCGATCGAAAAAAGCCGGTCGGACGTGGTGATGTCGCCGTCTTCCAGTTTCAGTTCCCGCCTGAAAGAATCATACACGTTGCCGGCGCCTTTCACATGGCAGGCCGTGCCGGTACAGACTTTTATCAAGTGCTTGCCGTAGGGGATGTGCCGAAACTGCGAGTAGAACGTTGAAACGCTGATGAGTTGTGCACGGTCGATGGCCGTTTTTTCGTAGACCCGCTCGATGGCAGCTGCCGGCAGATAACCGAATTGCTCCTGTAAAGCCTGCAGCAAGGGGATGATGGCCTGTCGCGAAGTGCCAATCCTTTCGATGACTGCATCTGTCAGTATCCTCATTTCCTCTTTTGACTGGAGGCTGCCGTTCGTACAACTACATGTCATGGCTTTTCTACGCAATAGATACTCGATTCCGTTCTTACGACAATCCTGCCATCGGTGAACGCTGGCGTGGCGAACGTGTTTTCGCCTGTTTTAAATGAGTTCAACAGGCGAAAGTCGTCGTCGGCTGAAAATACGCATACGTTCCCTTCGACACTGATCAAATAGATTTTCCCGTCGGCAATCATGGGAGAAGAATAAAAACTGTTTTCGAGGTCGTGTTCTTTTCGCAGTTCACCCGTTTGTGTGTCGAACGATGCCACGACGCCATAAGTCGTGGCAATATATAGATTGTTGTTGTTGGCGACGGGGCTTGCCACTTCCGGCAGATACTCGTTGCTTTCCCACAGCAGGCGCCCGTCGGCACCGTTGATAGCCACCATTTTGGCATGATCGCTTGCGCCGAAGACGATGCCGCCGGCGCTGCAGGCGCTTGCTGCAATTTCAGCGCCCGACATACATTCCACGCGCCACAGCTGCTCGCCGTTCGCTGGGTTGTAGGCAGTGATGCCGGGTGTTCCCATCAATATCAATTGCGGGGAGTTGTTGATGGAGGCAATCATCGGAGAACTCCAGGTGCCGTACTTGTCGGCCCTGTTGCGGTTCCAGCGCTCGGCGCCCGTGGCCATGTCGAGCGCCATGACTTTGGCCGTCTTGGCATGGTCGTATTGAACGATAACCGTCGAGCCGTATATCAACAATGAGGAGGCATAGCCGTAGTTGATTTCGGGAACGCCTATGTTTTTCGCCCAGACTTGCTTCCCCTCCATGTCGGCGCAAAGGATGTCGCCAGTAGCAAAGATGGCACAGACGCGGCTGCCGTCGGTTGCCACGCTCGACGAAGCCAATCCCGTATCATCGGTTGTCTCCGGCATTTTCGATGGAGAACCCGGGATGTTAGTGGCGGCAAGCGACCATAGCAGTTCGCCGGTTGTCAGCTCGTAGCAGTACAGTTCGCGCGCCTGCTCGTCGGCACCGGTAAAAAACACCCTGTTACCGTTAATGACAGGGGAGTTAAACCCTTTGCGCGGGTTATCGCGTTTCCATGCGATGTTCGTACCTTTTTGCAAATCCCATCCGGTAGGCAATCCCTTGGCAGCAGATACGCCGGTCGAATTGTTTCCGCGAAAGGCGTTATGGGTAACTTTGGATATTACAGGCTGCGAGGATGCTTCGGTGGGAGTCGCTTCGGTGGGTGTCGCTTCGGCGGATGCTGCTTCGGCGGATGTCGCTTCGGCTACCTCGTCCGCTTGTCCGGTTTCGGATGGGTTGCCGACATGGTTTGCTTCGGCTGCATTACTGTCGTGACCTGTCGCAGTGGCTTCGGCTGTTTCATCGGTTACGTCCGCCGCCGCCATTTCCGGTACGGTATCATCGCCCGAAGCGTTTCCGGCAGTTATTATCTCCTGTGTTGCTACTACTGTTTCGTTCGTTGCCGCGTGACGGGCATCCAAAAAGGGAGCGCTCAAGAACGCGAACGCCAAAGCGGCAACAGCCATTCCGGCGGCGGCATAGACAACATATCTGCGTGCATTCGTCTTGATTGCCCATTCGTCAACTGCGTTCAGTTCCTTTTCGGGGATGTCCATCGCTTTCGAATAATAGATGCGCGTACATACGATGAACACCGCCAACATGCCCAGCAGGATATAAACGCCGGTCGTCAGATGATTCATGCGTACAAAATACGCCTTGCGCGCCAACAAATCGAGTTGACGTATTTGTTCCTGCAAAACGGGATTATTGGCATTTTGATCGTTTATCTCTTTCAACGTTTCTACCACCCCTGATTGAAGCGGCGATACGCCTCTTACTTGAAAATAATTGGTAATAAGCATGATAGAGAAAGAAATAATAAAAATAGCCGACACGACAGCCACGTTTCTCATAATTTTTTTCTTCATATTTTCATTTTAAAAAGGGTCAATAATCAGCGAAAATTGAAAAGATCAAAAAACATTCTACCGCAAAAGTATGAATTATTTTCTTTTTTGCAATGAATCACGGTCGATTTTTCGATTTTCCAAAAGTTTTTTTACCTTTGTGCTTTATTTTTTAAAACTTTTACTAAAAAAAGGTGCATGAATGAATCTACAGATAGATATTTTGTCGAAAAGCCCTGTTTATAAGCAAATCATTGATCAGGTAACGGATAAGATCGATGCAGGAGAATTAATGGTTGGCGACCAAATGCCGTCGATGAATGTGCTTGCAGAGGATTTGCAAGTATCGAAAGAAACGATAAAAAAAGCATATAGTATACTCCGTCACAGGGGCATGATTGAATCGATTCAGGGAAAAGGATACTATGTGCTTAATAACAAGGATGCCGGCATCAAGATTCTTTTGCTGTTCGATAAAATAAGTACCTACAAACAAGTGCTTTTCAGTTCGTTTGCGTCAAACATCGGGGATGATGTTGAAATTACCATCCGTTTGCATAATCAGGATATTGATTTGTTTGAACAGTTTATCGATGAGAGCGTCGATTATTTTGATTATTATATGATCACGCCTCATTTTCCTTTGGAAACGCAAATTCAGAAAAGGGTAAAAAAGTTGATAAAGAAGATTCCCAACAGAAAATTGATTATTCTCGACCGATTCGTAGAAGCGATTGCGGGGAATTATGGGTTGGTGTATCAGGATTTTGAGCAGGATATCATTATCGGTTTAAATCAGGGAATAGACGGTATCAGGAAATATAACAAACTGAAAATCATATCCATGCCTGGAAGTATGTATGCTCCGTTAATCAGTAGGGGAATTGTGAAGTTTTGTTCAGAGAACCTGATTGATCACAAATTTTACTACAAAACCAATCATACGAATTTGATACAGAAAGGCGATTTATTTTTAATACTGAACAGTCAGTTGGATGTGGAATTGATCGAAATTGCAAGGATTGCCAAAATGCATGGATTCGTAATTGGGAAAGACATCGGCATTATATCCTACAACGAATCGCCTATCAACGAAATAGTACTGAACGGTTTAACCGTATTGTCCACCGATTTTGAACAGATGGGACGATTAGCCGCCCAGATGATTCGCGAAAAAGAAATGAAAAAGATCAAGTGTGATTTCCGGCTGATACGTCGAACGACATTTTAGTGCCATTTGTTTTCCGTACACTGATTGACTAAATAAACGATTGACTGGTAAGGTATTCCAGCGTTCGTCGTCAATCCGATTTCACAAGTCCGGCTATTGGAATAGCCTTTGGCGATACCGGCTTTTCCGATTTGCGGCTTTAATTTGCGCAAGGCATGCGCGTTTACTTCCGGATGGGTAAACCCCTTGTCTCCGGCAAATCCGCAGCATCCGACTTCTTCCGGCAGCAACACATGCGACGAGCAGCGTTTGGCTAATTCAATCATTTGCTTGTCAAGCCCCATTTTTCGTGTGGAGCAGGTGACGTGAATTGCCACCGGTACGTCGGTCTGCACAAATTCCAGCCGGTCGAGCAGGAACGTATTGATAAACTCCACCGGCTCATGGAGTTTCATTCTTTTCATGGAATTTCTCATCCGGTACAGGCACGGACTTTGGTCGCACAATACCGGATACTTGCCATTTTCGCTGGCTTTATATAGGGCTGCTTCCAACTCGGCCGATTTCCCGTCGGCCAAGTCCGACATGCCTTTACTTTCCCAGATCGTCCCACAACAGAGACGGTTCATGTTTTCCGGAAAAATCACTTCATAACCGGCTTTATGTAATAACGAAACCATCTCGCTTGTTAGGGATTGTTTTTCGGGTGAGGCTTTTTCCAGCCCCATCGTTTGGTTGATGCAGGAGGGGAAATAGACGACCGCAAGCCTTCCCTCGTCGTTCCCCGGCAGGGAACGAGTTTCCCGCCCTTTCGTTGAAAGCCGGGAAGCGACTGGGGGGATGGGTGCGACTTTTCGAGGCATCGCCGGCGTCCAAAGCGGGAGATGCAGGAACCGGTGCATGCCATTTGCCAAAAGACGCATCATTTTTGTCCCGACCACCGTATGAGCGGCATTAGCCAGCGCAAGTGTCGCCCGTAAAAAACTTTTTACCATTGAAAAATGCATAGCTACCCATTTGCCGATGGCATACCCAAGGCTACCGCGTGGAAGCGTTGCCTGTCGGATGTCATGCGTCAGATCGCCTGTATTGATTTCCATCGGACACGACATGGCACAAAGTCCGTCGCCGGCACATGTCTGGTTGCCCGGATAGCGATATCCTTTTTGTAGTTTACGCAAGCGCTTCCTCGCATCTTTTTCAGCGGATATCCGGGCGATCTCACGTTGGATGACGATACGTTGCCGTGACGAGAGTGTAAATCCGCAAGTCACGCAGTTGACTTCGCAAAACCCACATTCAATACACTTGTCGATTTTCGGGTTGAGCAACGGCAGCGGTTTGAAATTTTTGAGATGGCAGCGCGGGTCACCGTTGAAAATAACGCCGGGATTGAGCAATCCTTTCGGGTCGAACAGTTTTTTGACGGCTTTCATCACCTCGAACGCTTCGCGGCCCCATTCGTATTCAACGAAAGGCGCCATGTTGCGTCCCGTACCGTGTTCCGCTTTCAACGAACCGTCATACTTATCCACCACCAAATGAACCACCTCGTTCATCAGGGTTTCATAGCGTGCAATTTCTTCCTGTGTATCAAACGATTGGTTGATGATAAAGTGATAATTGCCTTCTAAGGCATGGCCATAAATGCAGGCATCGTCGTAACCGTGCCTGACCAACAGTTCCTGCAAGTCGGCAGTCGCTTCCGGCAAATCGTCGATATGAAAAGCCACATCCTCGATCAGTGTGGTCGTTCCGGGCTGTCGCATGCCGCCCACGGAGGGAAAAATGCCGGAACGGATGGCCCAATAGGCTGAATATTCCTCTACTTTGTCGGTAAAATATACCGGTGTTGCGGTATGAAAAGCTTGCAGCATGCCCGTAATGCGGTCAATGTTTTGTTGCAGTTCGTGCGGTGTTGACGCTTTGGTTTCCGTCAAAACGGCAGTCAGTCGTTTGTCGACCTCCTCCCTGTCGGAGCAGGATTGGGGAGAGGCTTTCTGAAGCGCGTCCACCGATTGCAGCGACTTCCAATCGAGCAACTCTGCGCCTTTCACGATCCAGTCGCCCTCGTCCGTTTTGAGTTTTTTCATCGCCACCACGGCGCGGCATGCTTCCCTGATATCGTTGAAATAAAGCATGGCGCTGGCTTTACACGGAAAATCGTATTCAGTTTTCATGGTCACCTGCGAGACAAAGGCTAGCGTGCCTTCCGAGCCGACAAGCAGGTGAAGGAGGATATCGAAGGGATCGTGATATTCGACAAACGGTTCGATATTCAATCCCATCACATTCTTGATGGAATACTTGTGTTGGATACGTTTCACCAATGGCAGATTGTTGCGCACGCTGTCCCGCAGCCTTTCGATTTCCCGAATAAAATCCGGTTTTTGGCGTGCGAACGATTCTCGGCTCTCTGCATCGGCGGTATCCAGCGTCACGCCGTCGGCAAAAACAACCCTTGCTGCCATGATGGTTTTGGCACTGTTGGCGTGCGTTCCGCAGTTCATGCCCGAAGCATTGTTCATGACAATTCCGCCCACCATGGCGCTTTTCACCGATGCAGGGTCGGGCGGAAACTTACGGCTATACGGTTTCAAAATTTCATTGACACGTTCGCCGACGATGCCCGGCTGCATGGTAATGGATAGTGCATCGGGCGCTACCGTAAAATCCTCCCAGTTTTTGCCTGCCACTATCAACACTGAATCGCTCATGGCCTGTCCCGACAGACTTGTTCCGGCAGCCCGAAACGTCACCGCTACATTCATTCGGTCAGCGATAGCCAGCAAGCGAGCTACCTCTTCTTCATTCTCCGCATGAATCACGATTTTCGGAATCATGCGATAGAACCCGGCGTCGGTTCCCCACGCTAAGCAATGCAGCTCGTCGGTAAAAATCCGTTTACGTGAGATGAAACGCGCTATCTCGGTTAGAAATGTTGTATTCATTGGGGGTAGTCAATTATTTTATTTATTTCCAGTCAGTTAAAAAATTTCGTATGTGAAAGTGCTATAACATTTTTCCCCACCGCGCTCACATACGAAATCTACTTCTAAATCGTTCATTTGTCCGATTTTTACATCATACCCACAATACACCAAATGCGCAAACACATCATTTTCAAGCATTTTAGCAATGTCGGTAGGTTTGTAACCATTTATGGTATGTCGCAAACCCAAGTCTTAAAAGTAAAATTTTTCACCGATTTCAAAAATCTTTTTTCCAGAAATGTCCATCCGTCTCACTTTTTGAATAAGAAACGTGCTGGTTACTACCCGTGCAATACAAATCGCAAATCTTCTTTATTGATATACAAAATATGAGCAGTGGCATTCAATGATTTGATTTCTTCAATTGTCTGCAATTTTACCCACCCGGCGTTGCCCGATTAAAATCTTGATAATCTGTGTCCCGATATAGGGCTTTATGGCTTTCAAATATTTCTGGCGAACAATCAGTTTATCCATATTATCGAATTGTTTTGTTTATAAACTAAATTTTCCGCAAAAATACAAAAAGTTTTCGATATGTACAAAACTTTTTTGCGATTTGTGATTTTGTAAATCTTCAGTGATCCCCTATCAAGGTTTTGTGCATGTACACCGGTTGATTGCCAAGATTTTTAATGATGTATTTTCCGATACTGGCCGGAACGACCACCACATCAAGGTAGTTTTGTTCGTAACATAATGCTGGATTCGCGAGCGATTGAACCAGCACCTTTTCGCCGTCAACCAGCGTGAGCACATGAAATTTGCCGTTTGTATCGTCTTCGATTGATTTTTCAAATTCGAGACGGCGAAGGCTGAAATATAAGAGGGGGTGTTCGCCTACGATATATTCCGCCCATTTGTCGCCCGACCTGACCAATCGGGGTGATTGTATCAGATTTTCCTTTACCCAGGATGTTGTCCGTTCCTTGCAAATGACTTTTTCGCCGTGATAGGTATGTATTGGACGTGGTATGCCGTCGAGATCGGCACGCAGGTAATCGTACATCTTGTAGGTATATGAGCCAATGGTGAGGCTGCCTATTTCAAGGATCAGTTGGTTCCGGCCCGATGCGTGAACTGTTCCAGCGGGGAGCATCACCTGAATGCCGGGGGCGGATTTGATGTGATGGATGTATTTTTCGTAATCGACAGGGGTGAAATTCTTCTCCGATAATTTTGTTTCGCGAAAAAACTCGTCAGGGTCGGCATGCTCGTTGAAACCGATAAAGGTTTTGGCTTCATGACCGGTCGCCACCACATAATAACTCTCATCCTGGCGGCCTAATTCATTGTAGTTTTCGATGTTGTACTCGTGTCCCGAATGTACTTGTACGGACATGTTGCCGTTACTGTGGAAGGTATCGTCGTAATTGAACCGAATAGGGAAATATCCCCCGAATTTCGATACGCATGCTTCGCCCATGATGGCGCTGCCTTCCTTTTGTACAAAGGTAAAGAATGGAAATTCAAGAAGATGCCCGTCGGCCTGCGCTACGATGCTTACTTCGAGCGGAATCAGGTCGAACACCCAAGCGCAGTTGCGCATGTTTTCGGGCAAATGCCGCAGTTTGGTGATGTAGTGACCGCCCCAAACGCCTTCGAGATAAACGGGCTTACAACGGAACGGGCGTTCTGCCAAGGCGGCCATAATGGCATTGAACGACTTCTTGGGGATCAATTGAATGTGTTCGGGATGGTCGCTTGCGACATAGCACTCAATGGCGTCATTTTTTATCAAATCCCATCGTAAGTGTCCTGCCGCTTCGAAGTCAACATAATAGCACCTCCGCAACAGCGCTTTGACAGGGCGCGCCGTCCGGTCGCCCAAATTGGCAAAACAGCCGTTTCTTGCCCGTATGATCGCCTGTTTGGGCGTCACGTCGAAATAAATAATGAAATCGTACAGTTGCCGTAGCTTTTTCATGGCACATCCGCAACCATACACGATGACCGCTTCAGTGGCTCCATTTGTTATTTTCGCTTGCAGATCGCTGACAAGCGCGTCCGTCTTTTTACTGTCCGTCAGTTCTTCATAACCACCTTCATGCAGTTTTCCGAACAGAGATACAGGGTCTTTTTCCAAATCGACAGACAAACAGTCTGAAAGTTCGGAATCTAACTGTTCCGGCTGTTTGAACAAGGTGCTGAAATCAATCACCGACAATGGAACGGATTTTTGATTCAACTGTTGCGCAATGAGATGGATCACTTGCGTCAATTGCGAACCGATGTAACCGTCCATGCCTATCAGTACCGGCTTTTGCGGATTCTGACGTAGATGCTTCGTCAGCAAATTGCTGATATGGGCAGATACCTTTTGTACGCCGGTTACGATAGATTGGGATGTTTGGTCGTCAATACGGATTTTGTTGACGGCATTGGGGTCATCGTAAGGATGAGGATTAAACATGAAACTCATAAGAATTGAAATAATTATGCCAATAATAGCATTACGCTACTGGCCGATTGATTGATATTCGAAATTCATGATTTCGGACAAGACGGAAAGTTCTGAACGGTAATCCCCGTCGACAAGCGCAAAATGCTGCGTGGTGCCTGTCTTAAGGATTTTCTCAAACAACTCGTTCACGGGAACCAGCGGTTTGAAAATACTGTGCGAATAGGTGGCGAGCATATGCTTGCCTTCCAGCGAATCGACCAATGTGCTCACTAACTTGTATCGACCACAGTTTTCGACTAATTGTGCCATGGTTTTTCTTCCCGGCGGGATGCGGTACCATGCAAAGGGCGCTCCGGCGTATTTGTAATTCGTTTTTGCAAAGCGAACATCGCGGGCAATCACGACATGCTGCTCGTAATCAGGATCATTATGGTCGTTTGGGCCGGCATGACCGCCGGCAAAAGTACCGAAATCCGATTCGATATGGAACGGTTCAATAAAATTGACATGTTTGCCCGACAGAAGTTTCAGAATATAGGTGATAAGCCCCGCGCCAATATCAGCTTCGGGTACCAGTACCGAAATATTTTCATTGAAAAAAGGATGATAAAACCCTGCTCTTAAGCCAATCAGTTTAAACATGGCAGGGTCGATATCGTTGAAGACCATCACGTCGATATCCATTTGCGCCGCTAATTTTGCCAGTGCAATCGAAGCACGTACCGATGCTTCGAACTTGGTGTCGTCCACATCGTCCATGATGCGATATTTCGAAAGCAATTCCTGCTTGTATACATGTAACTCGCTTTCACTTATCTCGTTGATGACGTCGGCGTAGGTTGAATAGGCAATGAAACGTATTTCCGGTCCGATGCGTGCAAACAGGTTGTACGGGTCAATGTAGGTCGACCACATCGCTTCGTTGTAGTTTGCCAAAAGCCCCACGTTCGATTGACGAAGTATGTTTTTAACCCTTGCGACCTTAGCAAACGACTGTATTTGTTCCGAGAGTTCCGGGCGACCTCCGACAACGACTTTCACATGTTTTCGACCAGTGCGCGGAATGGAGCCCGAAGCTTCGAGCGAGCCGACCAATGTGCCCGACCGCAAGTAATCAATAAAATCGTCTTCGTCCAGCGTGTCTTCGAAACTCATCCGTTCCTTGACGGGGTTCACGAAAAGAACGGGGACGTCGGGCATGTCTCTCAGGAAGCGAATCCATGCAAAATCTTCCGACCAGGAAAGAAATTCGGCGATGACGAAGTCGACTTTCTCCGCAAAGAAAAGAAGGATGGCCTTTTCTATATCTTCTTTTTCGTAGATGATGCCCGGATAAACAATATCGAGCATGTCATCTAATGATTGCCGAATCTCTTCGACGTCGCTTGCTTTTCGTTCGCCGTAAGTGCCGCGCTTCAGTCCTGCACCCAAATTTTTAAATCTTGGAGAGGCAATAAGCAATAAACCGGCTTTTGCTTTTCTTTTTTTATCTACCATGATGATTAATTTTATTAAAATCTTTTACATAAAAATATTTGCTTGTCAATAGCATCAAGATGCCGCATATCAACCAGACAATCGCCAGTGACGAAATACCTGTCGACAGACCCACACCCGACTTTACATATCCCAGAACGACTGGCGCGAACGCCCCAATTGCAAATCCTGTCATGATCATGATTCCAGAAGCCGAAGAATGATATTTGGCGGGAATGACGTCGTAAAGGACGGTATAGGTGTTGGCGTCGAAAAATGCGCGTGCAAAACCGAAACCGGCAAATCCAATGTAGATGGCAGGCAGAACGGTAGCGTTTCCCATCATGAAAATGAACGGAACGGCAGTCAGTAGCCCCAATCCCTGTAACATCATACGGCGTGCAGGATTCGTTTTGGAAATGATGTCGGAAAGTTTGCCGGCGAGAATGACGCCCGCAAACGCAAATAAATGGGTATAAAACATGGAATGGAATCCGGCGTATGTCAGGCTCATGCCAAAATTTTCGTACAGATAAGTGGGCATCCATGTCAAATAGCCCGTCAGTACGAAAATCAATCCGCTGAAGCAAAGCGTGAGTACTAAGGCTGTGGGCGTGCTGAAGACGATTTTTAGACCGTCGAGAAATCGCACTTTTTCTTTTGTGGACGGCTCGTCGGTTTTTTCCGTTTTCCTGTCCTTCAACCTGAGTGCTAACACGACACCATGAACAACGCCTACCGCACCAAACACATAAAATGCAGCACGCCAGCCCCAGCGTTCGCCAATATAACCTGCCAGGAAGCCGCTGAGTATAATGCCTATGTAGTATGCCGTCTGATGCAACGACATGGCAAAAGCACGCGTCTTGTTGTGATACTGTGCCAGCAGTGAATAATTGGCAGGCCCGAAAAAGGCTTCGCCTCCGCCTGTGGCAATGCTTCGCATCAGTATCAGCATGATAATGCCGTTGCTCACCCCGGTGAACATGGTAGCGATACTCCAGAAAATAATACTGATGGTGACAATCCATTTCCTGCTGAACAGATCGCCCACAAATCCTGCCACAGGAACGAGAAAGGCATACGCCATATTGAAAATGGTGGCGATGCTCCCGATCTGCACGTCCGATAGATGCAGGTCGTCTTTAATCAGTGGAAGAACGACATTGAAGACCTGTCTGTCGGCCTGATTAAGCAGGTAAGCGACCCATAACAGGGCTAAGACTTCCCATTTGTAGTGTGATTTATTTAAGCATACCATTTTCGTTCTCTATTTTTAAGATTATGTAATGTATCAATACAAATATTCACATCGTCCACCACTTGGAAGTCGAACATCCCTGCACAGACGAAATCAGCGCCATTTTCAAATGCCCAATTAAAACCATCTTTGGGGTGGATTGCTCCAGCTGCGAGCACTTTAAAACCCATCACCGGAACTTTGGCTCGGTTAATAAATTTGATGGTACGATCAGGAAAAGGACAAAAAATATTGTCGTGGTACATGTTGTGATCCGGGCTCATTTTAAAAGTTTCATACACCTGTCGGTTTTCGCGCGGATGTGCCGACCAATAATTATCGTGATGCATGGTACACATATAATAATCGGGAATTATACCGTTTTCTTCACAAATGATGAATGATTCTATTGTGTGTGAACCCAATCCGGCTACATAACCCTGACTTCTGATCATGTCCATTGTCTTACCGACCAGTTCTGTCTTCTTGTCGCGGCAGAATAGATCGCATTGAACCCCTTGCAACTGAAGAATATCCATTCCTGAATCAATGGCCTTCTTGACACCTTCGAAAATATCCTGGCTTGTTTCGATGATCTTGACTTGTGCAATTACTTTGATTTTACTACCTGTTATTTTTTTATATTTGGCCATGGCATTAATCGTCGAAAAACTGCTGTTGATGCAGTTAATACCTGCTTGTTCGCACAATATCAGGGTTTCAAAGATTTTTTTTTCGGTATTGTAGGCTTTAAAAAGTTTATCGGCATAAATCAGGTCGCGTGCATGCGAAAATCCGGCGATCAGATTACCACCCATAACTAACCGTGTTATTTCGTGGTTGCCAAGTTTTCCTTTGGGTAGTTTGCCTGTTAGTTTGTTCAGTGCTACCTGATTGATCTGTATGGTTGCTCCCGACAGGGTATCAATACCATATATCTTACTGCTTCGGCTTGCGCCCCATCCAAAGATACCTAAAACAGGCAGCACAGCCAGGTCTTTCAACAACTGGCGCCGTGTATTGACATGTGTGTCTATATTCGCAGGGACAGTTGCCGGATTAAGTGGCGATGTATGTTTTTTCCTTTTTAGAAATTGAACGGCATTATCCCAACCATATCCTTTTTCTTTACAAAAAAAGAAAACGATAAGTATTACAGATTCAATAAACAGTTGGTTGATGATAAATGCCGTGTCGTTGCCACCAAGTAATGTAATTCCAAAAGGTGGATATGCAAAATAGTACATTGTGAGCAGTAAAGCGCCGACAAGGGATGCCCATTTGGTGCATGCCCCGATGAATAGCGCCAATCCAATCAGGATCAGCCCCCAAATATTGAGGAAATCGACTGCAGCAAGCCGCGTGGGCGAAGCTGCGAGCCAATGATAAAACCCTGAAAGGAAACCGAAAGTATTGTTCAGATACGATGCTGCCGTCCACTTTTCGGCAAACAGTTTAATGCACCCTTCATACAGAAAATGCCAGCCAATGGCAGTACGGATAATGGTGATAACGGTCTTCATAACAATCTGTTTTAATGCTTGTAATACTTGTTTAATACCACCCTGCAGGCTTCTATCGGGCAACCTGAAGCCGTTGCCGGATAATTGTGCAGCGTTACAGTCCATTCACGGTCAAATTCATACCAGTCAATCTGAGGTTCCGCTTGTTTATCGGTTGTCCTTTGCAGTTCGATGAAATATTTTGCGAACCGTGCTTTGTACAGATCGATCATGATGCCCGACCATTCCCGATAGGAGTAATCGCGCATTCCTTTTTCCGAAAAAGGCTTGTCGCCGTTGATGGTAATGAATGTTTTCGCCACTCTCTCAAAATAGTTTTTTTCCGTCTCGTTTTGTCCCCAGTCGCGGTGTGTTTCAATCCATGTACCCACCATGAACTCCTTTCGTGTAGATAGAATCAGTTCCATATCGTCAAACAACTCAAGAAACTGTTCCGACAGGCGTTCAAACATCGCCCGATCACCCTGCAGGTGAGCGGCTATCACTTTTGGATAAAGATCCCAGGCAAAGTAACCTATCACTTGCCTTGTCATGTCTACTAAATCCAGTTGATAGCCGTCGCTGTCGCCTAATTCATCAGCTGCAGCCATCATTTCTATCCATGCATCAACCATGTCTTCGCCGTTAAAATAGGGAATAGCCGTCCCCCAAGATGATGTTCTTTCAATCTTCAACTTGGGTCGCGCGCCCATGATGTTTTCCGTTGCGCCTTCCTGGTTGTTTGTGGCGTTATAAATTGTTCTGTACAGGATGTCCCATGCTTTTTCCGTGTGCTCGTTACGTTTGCCATATCGACTTTTTGCATAATCAAGCAACCACAGTTTCATGTCGGGCTTTGAATCCATCCATGCCGATTCGAATAACGCATTGTAAACGACCGGATTATTTTCAATTCCTTCCAGAAGCGCGCCGACTCCGCAAAGAAAATTTCCCTGCGGTAAAGGTTTGGCTTCGAGTTGCTGGTCGAAAATATTATCTAAATTACCGTACAACCCCATTCTTCCGCCGAAATTATTGATGATGCTCCATACCCATGGTGTACGTGAATAAATCTCTCTTTCACGCCACTGAGGCTTTACTTCGCACCATAAATCCAGCAGTAACGTTCTTTCCGGACTGGTTTTCGACAACAACTGATCACGCGGATTGGTTTGCCATCCCTGAAGCACCCATGTAGCTTTTGGATATGTTTTAAGAATCAGGTTTTGCGTTTTAATTCCCAACTCGTTTAAATCGGTTTTTTGCGGGCCGGTACCTTCGATAACAGGGTCTGCATCAATAAATAACTGATCGCCGTACAATTCCCTTTGTTTTTGGTAGTATTTTGTACCGAACTCTTCAAAAAACGGGTCTGTTATGTCAATCACGGGTTCTTTTGGATTACCGAGATAAGTGCCGCCGTCATTGAATTTGACATTTTTCATTATTTCGGCAAGCTGTCTCGGTACAATGCCTTTAAAACCATCTAATAAAGGCGCTATGCCCAGTTCATGCATGCGTGCCAGGACGGTTTGTTGCAACCGGACACGACTGTCAAGTTGCGACATCTCAAACTGGTGCAACTGATAATAGAATTGTGCATACGGCATGATTCCGTCGCCGTAATAACGGTTGACGGTTTCGTGAACGCCATAGCTTTCGCAAACTTTCCATATCACAGCGCCACGATCAATGATGATTAATCCGATATTTACCCCGTTCAGCGCCATCCAGTCTATTTCCTGTTCCCAGCGCGTCCAGTCCCAATATCTGTAATTATATTTGTCAACGCAATAATTCATATAATACCGATGCTTCATGGAAGTAGTGCGTACAATCTTCTGATCGATTTTCGGCAAAGGGACTGCAATAGGGTTGCGTTTTACAGTCCAGAACGTTCCTGAATTACAGTAATATTTCAGATACCAGCCAAGACCGGCGGTAATGCTGTTGAGTGTACTGCCTCGAACGATAATTTTATCGCCTTTACTTTCTATTTCGAATTGCTCGTTGGCGTTTTCCGTCAACTCAAAAATGAAATACCTGGATAAACCGCTTTGTATTCTTTCTGCAAGGGCAACGATACTTTGCGGTTGATTAGGTTCCAACTGACAGGAACTGAAGAACAACAAACCTGTTAAAAATAATAATAGTGTTCATACTTAGGGAGGCTGTTGAATTGGTATCCTGCATCGTCCCCCGGTATGACCCAGTACGGCCATGCCTAAAATCTGGGCCAAAGTTCAACCGATATTTTAATCCGTGAAGAATCTCCCACTCAAAATAAATACTCCCGAAAATTCGTTTTGCAGCCGCTTCGTTCTTGTTGTTTTGCTGTACGATAACAGGATTATCCAGCGCGGTATCGCGTGCTACTTTGAGGACAAGATTTCCATTTTCATCCCTTGCTTGCGCCAATGGTATGCACTCTGCCCATCGATTGGCATAAACGCCGTTGTTATTCCAGATAGAAGCAGATAAAGTACTTCCAAACATGACCTTTTCCCCTACCTTTTGGTCCATGCTTAATCTGATGGAATATTTCTCCTGTGTATAGGTTTTCATCACTCCGTCTTCATTCAAATAACCAAAAGATAGGGATGCTTTGGTTTTTTCATTTCCACCACGAACCGATAATTGATGTTCCGTAACAATACCTGTTCTGGAAACGAGGTCGAACCAGTCTGTAGACCGTATGTTTTCCGGGTGATATACGCCTGCCGCGTCATAAGCCATACTAATGGATTCGGCCATATACGGATCGGGGTTATACCACATGTTTCTGTCGAGTTCCAATAAAGGAACATCCGAGTTATATCGTCCGACGGCCCTCAATGCTTCGCGGCGTAATTCCGCAAATTCAGCTGCGTTCATTGCAGGAAAAAGATTCAACGGTTTTTGAAACCCGTAGTATCCGTTGTAATTCACTTCTGCCGTACCTTCTTTCCCTCGTCGGGTGGTGATCAGTATGACGCCGTTAGCAGCGCGTGATCCGTAGATGGCTGTTGCTGAAGCATCTTTTAATATTTCTATTGATTCAATGTCGCCTACGTTGATGTCATTTAATGTACCACCGTTGAATGGCATTCCATCAATGACATACAACGGTTCATTGGATGCGGTGATCGACCGGTTACCGCGTATCCGAATAGTACCGACCGATCCGGGCGCATAACCGCCTTGCGTAATATCTACACCGGCAGCCCGACCAATCAATGCTTGGCTGAAATTTGCCGTAGGAGTGGCTTGCAATGTGCTTTTCCCTACCGATACGACAGAACCGGTAACATCTTTTTTTCTGATACTTCCATATCCGACCACAACAACTTCTTCCAAGAGTTCGCTATCCTCCACAAGAATGACGTTAACCTGTGATTTTTCAACAACAGCAATTTCTTGTTTGAGATAACCGATATACGATATTTGAAGAGTTGCATTTTCAGAAACCGTGATGGTAAAAACACCGTTAGCATTTGTTGAGGTACCATTCGTGGTTCCCTTCTCAACAATATTGGCGCCAACAATCGGATCGCCCGTTGCATCTGTCACCAAGCCGCTTACTGCACGGTTCTGTGCAAACATAACGTGCGTACTGCAAATCAAAATACAGATGAAACATATCATTTGTTTCCATGTATTCTGATTAAAATGTAAAAAATTTTTCATAAAAAACTGTGTTTAATTGGTTGAAAAATAATAATAAATACTCATTTCATCTTTACCTGTGATCGTTCTGCAATCATTATTGGACTATCCCACAGGGGTAAATCCTGGAACCGGGTGTCATTTTCGAAAGCCTTTCTGGCGTATCGTGGAATTTCATATACTTTCCCCGTAATCATATCCACATACACGGGATCACGGAATGTTACGTCTTTGATAGTAATGTCTATCAAATCCCGTTTTAGATCATCCGACGGAATTCGATCGCTGAACCATAACAGAACGCCGAAAACCTGATCGTTTTTGATACCGGCAACAGTGATTTTTCGAAATGTATTAGCTGAGTAGTCGAGGAAGCCGGCGGATGATACACTTCCGTCAAGCACATTGACTACATGTTGAACGGCATAATAGGAAGGTCGCTTGTATACAACCTCCTTCAACAAGTTTGTCCGGAGTAGTCCGAAAGATTGCAGCATGTTCGGGTATTGCAGGTCGATCAACGTAAAAACACTGTAACGGATATCCTGCGCCCAGTGATTGATCATTTGACGAATATCCCATTTTACCTGACTGTATTCCGTCCATTCGTAATAACTTAAGGCATGTCCCCATTCAAGTATGGATGGACAACCCGTTTCACCTTGAAACAACTTGATTCCGGGATGATACGAACGTGCCATTGCCTGTAATGCTGCAACATCAGGATTGGCATCATCCGGATTGTGAACGTAGGGATGGAATGTGAGGTAATCCACGATATTCGTTTTGTTGTCGGCTTTCAACGCTTCAAAGACTCCCTTTGTGAAGGGGCCAGGCGTATATCCGGCAAGACTAAATCCAATAATAATGGCATTGGGTTGTATCTCTTTGATTTTGTCTGCTGTCTTTATCAAAAGTGATGCGTAATCGGCAGGTGTATTGCTCCTCAAGTTAGGCTCGTTCCATACCTCCCATTCAGTAACAATATTCTTGTAGCGTTTTACCGTCGCTTCCACATATTTAAGCCATGCTGACATGGTTGGTTCATCTGTAAATATTTTGGCCCCCAATTCTTTTTCAGCGCCATAGAGCGGATTTCCGTAACACAAGCATATCCATGGCTTTACTCCTTGCTCGTTCAATCCATTTACACATTCGTCTAACCATTCGAAAGTGTATTTTCCCTTCTGCTGTTCACATTTTGCCCAACCACTCTGCAGTCGAGCGCTTTTCACACCCAATTCACCCACATATTCCTTATAGTTGGCAAATCTTCCGTAATCCCGATCAAGCGTTTCACAACCAACAGACCAGATAGAAGATTTGATGTCCCTGGCGTGACGTACCGCTAATTGCCCAATTTGTTTCAATTCGGGTCCGGTTGCATTTAATTTTTCCCATGTAATGGAACGGTGTTGGGCCATAGATGCCATGCAAATACTATATAAGATACTGATAATAAATACTTTTTTCATTTCTTGACTGTAAATTTGATAACGATTAAAATTATAACTTGATATTATCTTTATTGTGCTGTAAGATATGTCTATCCTACTGTATTGATTTTCTATTTTTCTATTTTTCTGTTTTCTGCTTTTGTCGTTTATCCATAGGCATACATAATTAGGGGTTTGACTTTTTGATAATGAATAATTTGAAGCACACCATAAAATGCAGCATAATCAATACTGCTAACTGGCGCTATCCGTTTCAGGGTTCTTACATCTTTTAATCCTTCCCTGATGGCTGTTTCCATGTGATGAAATGAACGGGAAATTTGACCTGCAAAGAGCAGACATTCGATATTTTTCTCCTCGAGTATGCCGGCCAACGGTTTTGTTAATATTCGACCTGTTTCTTGAAATGTGGACTGCGCAGTCAAATCGCCATTGTCGGCTAATTTAGCTATGTCGATGACTTGCATCGTGTCGGTTATTTCTTTGCCTGCCATTTTGCTGTACATCTTCAAGATGCCTCTTTTGGATACATAATCTTCCAGAATACCCGGCCCAAAGGGCGTCTTAAAGATGCTGGTCGAGGGAGAACCCCATTCGTTGCATTGTACCGTTTTGTTTTGAGCGTGTGCAAATCCCAATCCGGTACCAATCGTAACGACTGCTGCATTGGCATAGTCTTTCGCGTTTCCTATCCATTGTTCGCCAAGTAATACAGCATTGGCATCATGGACAAATACGACGGGCAGGTCGGGATGTATCCCCGTTGCTTCGACAATCAAATCTTTCAAATTCAGATCGTACAGACTTTGAAACTTGTGCGTCATGCGTGAAATCCCCTTCCGATAATCAAACGGGCCGGGAATGGCAATTCCTATTCCATCAATCTCCATGCCGTTTTCGCTGATAAAATGCAATCCGTGAGCAATACTTTCTGCAAATGACCGGATGATCTGTTCTTTTGCGTCGCTTCCAGCATTTGACTTGGTGATGAAGGACGACAAAACGTGCACATATCCGTCATTATTCAAGACGGCAGATTTTAAAAAACTGCCGCCTACATCCATAATGATGTAGGATTTTTGTCTTGTATTTTCATGCGTTTTTATCATAACATACTAATTTGCATTTGTTTACCACAATATAGGTGTAGTGTAGTGTGGTGCAAAGATAGGTATGTTTTTTGATAAAAAAAATTTTTTTGAAAAAAAAGTGATTTTTTTTTTTGAGGGAGGGCAATTTTTACTTATTCCGTTCCAATGTTTCCGGAGATATAGGTGTTTTTGGCTTTGTTTGCGATGATGACTTTTCCTTTCATCGTGTTTTCGGCGATGATGGCTCTTTGCACGTTTTCGCTGATTGATACTTGTGGTGCGCGGGTGCCGAAGTCGCATCCGCGAACGAGGATAGTACCTCCTTTTGCCTGGATGGACGGTCTGTTTTCCTTATTTCTGTCCCATTCGACGAATAAACAGTCGGAAAAGCCAACGGTGCCGGTTCCGTCGACAATTGCATTTTGATTGCATGGACCCCAGAAAGCGCAGTTTGTAAAGCGGACGTTGCCGCGGTTGGATGCCGAAACGACGACCATCGTCGGGTCGTCGGCTTTCATGGATACAAATTCGCCGTTTGTGATAAGCAATCCGTAGGGGGCGCTTTGTTCGACTAATACTGCGTTTATGCAGTCGTCAGCGCCAATGCCGAGAAAATTGCCGTTGCATGCACCGGTTCCTCCGGCGCTTGCCCCGAACTTGTACCCCGTTTTGTAGCCGAAGCAAAAGGTGTTCAGTACATAATGCCAGTCGGTTCGTTCGAAGATGAACGCTTCGCCGTTTTGTTTCTGAAAGTTGTACACGGCCGGTTGCAAGCTCCACCACGGGTTCCAGTGTACGTTCTCGATGCGTCCGATGTCGTAAATCCCGTCTACATAAATGCCACGCCTTAAAGGTTGTCCGCTGATATTGCGGATCAACGCACGTTCGTTGCCCGAGGCGTCGATGGCATTATAAGGATTGAGCAACTCCACATCGAGTAATGCGGGGTTTTTACCTCTCATGGCGATGGCCCACGGGTAGGGTTCAGGCGTTTGTGCCGGGTCTTGCGACGGCCAGTACACGACGACCCCGCGCAGGGTACTGTTGGTGTTAAGCGTAATGAAAGGGGGCGCTTTTTCGTCGCCCCGACCGCCTGTCACTAAGAACGTGGTGCCGTCGTCGCCCGGACATGGCAAGCCCTTGTCGCGGATGCCATTGTGCGCAGGAACCGATTCGAAAGCGCCTTTCAGCGTGACTGCCTGCGGAATGTTCAGGCTACCTTTAAATAAATAGACGCCTCGCGGCACATATACCGTGCCTCCTTTTGTGCCGAAATAGTCGAGCGCCTGCTGGAAGGCTTGCGTTTCGTCGGTGATGCCATCGCCTTGGGCGCCAAAATCCTTGACCGAAACGACATCGCCCGATTCGGGGGATGGGTTGATCGTCGCTTCTCGCTGTGCCTGCGCTACCAACAGGGTGGATGCCGTCAACAAAACGAGGGATAAAATAGTTGTTCGTTTCATAATGAGTAGATTATTATTTGATTCTTTTTTTCTTCTTGCCAATCAACATGACACTTAGTAGGATAATGATAAGTCCGGCAATTTGTATCCAGGTGACGTCTTCACGACCGAATACCGTGCCGAAAAAGACGGCTATAAACGGATTGACGTAGGCATGGGTCGCTACTTCGGTGGCCGGTCGGACCTTCAAAAGCCATAAATAAGCCGAATAGGCCATTACCGAACCGAAGATAGCCAAATAAATCAATGAGTACCATGCAGCAGCGGGAACCGTCGCGAAATCTGTTTTTGCAAAGTCGCCCCGTACAAGCGCGAACAGCCAGAACATCGCACAGGCAAAAAGCATTTGCCAGGCTGAACCGGCAAACGCGTTGACGCCTTCTTCGCGCGACGAACGGTATTTGGCGTATAATGTGCCCACCGACCATGTTATGCAACCAAACATCAGGATCAATACGCCATATTCGCGGTTGTCGGACGTCCCGACTGCTTGCAACTGTTCCAAATATAACATCATCACCCCCAAAAAACCGACGACGATCCCGATAATGATAGCCGGACTGCGGAAGTTCGCCTTCCACATCGGAACGTCCAACGCCATGATCCAGATGGCAACCGAAGCGCTGATAATGGCTACTAAACTACTGCTTACATACTGTTGTGCCAGCATGACAACGGCCATGTCTATGAAAAGCAGGACGATGCCGCTCACGGCAGATTTTTTTATCAAGCTGTGCTTGAAGATATGCTCGCCCCGAAAGAAGCAGATACAGAGCAATATCAACCCGGCCATCGAAAAACGAAGCGCACCCAGTAGGAATGGAGGGAATCCTTTCATGGCTACACCAATGAAGTAATAGGTTGAACCCCAAACTACATAGATCAGGAAATAGGCGAATAGGATGTTGGTTTTTTTTATAGCGGAAGACATTTTAATTGAGAATTGAGAATTAAGAATTGAGAATTGAGAATTGAGAATTGAGAATTGAGAATTGAGAGACTGACGACAGCTGACGAACGAAGCAGGAGCAGAGGCCATTTGGTCATTGAGCGAAGTCGAAATGTTGATTATGTCGAGGTGCGAAGGAGTTCTTTTCACGAAGTGAAAAAATTACGGATTTGCATGATTTGGTGCAGTTTATGAAAATTTTCGACAAGCAATTGGCGTGGACAGGCCATATTCAGCCGAAGAAACCCTTCGCCGTTAGCTCCAAAGAGCGTCCCTGCATTTACCCACAGGTTTTCATGGCATAACAGGTGTTTGGCGATAAGATTAGAAGATTGACCGCTCGCGGAAACATCCAACCATGCTAAATAGGTTGCTTCAAGCGGCAACACTTTGACGCATGAAAGCTCCGTTTCCAAAAAACTTTTCAGGCAGCGGTAATTGTCATACAAGTATAATTTCAATGCTTCCAACCATTCTTCTCCCTCGTTGTAGGCGGCAATCAACGCATCGGCAGCAAATGAATTGACGTCGCATATCTCGTGGATGTTTATGGCCCGGTCAATTTTTCGACGAATGGTCTCATCGGCTGCCAGGAGGTAAGCACACTGTAAACCTGCCGTATTGAAAGTCTTGCTCGGCGATGTACAGGTGACGGAGTTTTGGAGAAACGCTTCGTTGATCGAAGCAAACGGAATATGTCGATGCCCCGCAAAAACCAAATCGCTGTGTATCTCGTCGGAAATAACGGTGACCTGATTGCGAAGGCATATTTCGCCGATACGCGTTAGCTCGTCATTTGTCCAAACTCTCCCAACCGGATTGTGCGGGCTGCTCAGTAGTAGCAATTTGGCTTTCGGGTCGGATGCTTTCCTGTCGAGATCGTCGAAGTCGATACGGTAAACGCCATCCTTGTATATTAGCTCGTTTGCTGCAATTTCGCATTGATTGTTGCGGATGGAGGAGAAAAAACAATGGTAGACGGGCGTCTGAACAATCACCCGGTCGCCCGGGACGGTTAATGCCTTGATAACGGCAGATATGGCCGGGACGACGCCTGTCGTATAAAGTATCCAGTCTTTTTGGATCGCGAACCGATGCCGTCGTTCAAACCATCCGGTTATGGCATCATAAAATGCGTCGGGAACCTTTGTGTAGCCGAAAATGCCATGCTGCGCCCTTCGTACGACTGCTTCGGTAATAGCTGGCGCCGTACGAAAATCCATGTCGGCTACCCACATGGGGATAACGCGGTCGTTGGCTGCCGCATCCCATTTCAGGGAGTTGGTGTTCCTGCGTGGAACGATTTCATCAAAATTGTAGGTCATGGGAATTGGGAATTGAGAATTGAGAATTGGGGATTGGGGGTTATTATTCTGCAGGCTTCGGGGTTTTTACAGTGCTTATCCATGACAATCTCGCCAATACTGATGGCTTTGATAAATCCCTCGCCGGGATTTTTGATGCTTGTAACCGGACTGTTGATGACGGCTTGCAGCGTACTGTACTCGAAACACAGGTCGCAGTCGTCGGCCATCGTACAGTTTTCCATGATCAGGTTTGTGCAGTAGCACAAAGGTTGCTTACCGGCGATCTTACAGTTCACCAATCGTAGATTTTTGGCGTACCATCCCAAATATTCGCCGATAATCTCGGAATCGTAGACCGTCACGTCTTCCGTTTTCCAGAAAGCATCTTTCGAATCGAGATACGAATTGCGGACAACCACATTTTTGGCGTCCTGAAATGAATAATTGCCTTGCAGGTTTAGACTGTCTACTTCCATACCGTTTGCGTTCATAAAGATATAATCGCCGCCCCGGGCTTCGATGTTCCTGAGTTTGATATCGCGACAATTCCACATTGTCTCGCCGGCGTTGGGGAACGTCACGTTTTCAACGGCTATTCCATCCACCTCACGAAACATTTTTGGCGCTTCCACCACGCAGTTTCTCATCCGGATGTTTTTTGAATACCAGATGGCGGCGCGACTTTCGACCGTAAAGTGACAGCCGTCAATCAAGGTGTTGTCATTGTGCCAGAAGGGATATTTGCTCCTAAATTCGCACTGGAAGGCTTCTACGTCAGTACATTCCTTCACCGGCGATTCGCCCGGAAAAAACTTTACATGTTCGATTCGAACGTCATGAAGCCCGAACAAAGGCCTTTCGCCTTCAAAAAATGTATTGGCAATTACTTGTTTCATCTTTCAACCTCTTAATAAATATATATTTATGTATGCTCATCATTATTACATTTGCGGTACAAAGTTAGTATTTTTTCGTAAAATTAGAAGCTAAAAAATGGAGTTTGAACTTTTTTTTCTACTTTTGAGCCTTGATTGCACGCAAATGAAACGAATAGTGATTGGATTTTTACTATGTGTTACCTGTATGGGTAATGTTCCGGGACAGGAAATCGATACGCTCCGGGTCGATCTCCCGTTTGAAAACAATTCACTCGCCCAAAACAATTCACTCGCCCAAAACAATTCACTCGCCCAAAACAATTCACCCGCCCAAAAGAATTTTATTAACGCGCCCTATTCCGGCTTTGTCGTTCCTGCCGCCCTTGTTTCATACGGTTTGCTTGCACAGCACCTAAATGGGTTGCATCAATTGGATGTCAGTACGCATCGGGCAGTAAATGAACATTTTACCGGCAAGATTCATGCGGATGCGTATATTCAGTACGTTCCGGCTGTGGCCGTATTTGGCGTAGACATACTAGGCGGAAAAGCGAAACACAATGTCAGAGACAGGGCTTTTCTGACGGCCTCGTCCTATTTGATATCTAGTGCAAGCGTTCATGCAATCAAAAGGGCTTCGCATGTAAGACGACCGGATGATTCGAATAATCTTTCTTTCCCTTCAGGTCATACAGCCACCGCTTTTGTAGGGGCTTATCTTTTGTTCAAGGAGTATAAAGACACTTCGCCCTGGATAGGGATTGCCGGTTTTGCCGTTGCCGGCACTACCGGCGCCATTCGCATTTACAACCAGCGTCATTGGGTGAGCGATGTGGTGGCAGGTGCAGGTTTTGGGATGTTAAGCGTTGAAATCAGTTATTTGCTGTTACCGGCTTTTCATCGCATGATTGGCGTTAGCGACAGCCCGACGAGCATCACGATAGCCCCCGTCATCGGTGACAACCATTATGGCGTTGGCTTCGCCTGTACGTTTTGATGTTTCCTTCCATTTTATGGTGGCATTTCCCCGAATCTGATGAGCATGCGAAAAACGTCTCCCGGATTCTCGGCCCATCTTTCCAATGCCTTTTGCGCGTCTTCCGGCGCATAAATGGCAGTAATCATTTCGTTTACAGCATGTTTGCCGCGTCTCATGTATGCAATGACCGCTCTCATGTCTTGTGGCGTAGCATTGCGCGACCCCATGATTTGTAATTCTTTTTTCACAAAGTATTGTGTATCAAACGGAATTTTCTCCTTTGCATATCCGATAAAAACAACGCGTCCGGTAAAGGCAACTTCCGAGATGGACGACAGATAGGTCTCCTGCCTTCCTACCGCTTCGATCACTACATCTGCCCCGCGTCTGCCGGTTATAGCCCGGACGCGATCATGCAGGTTTTCATTCAGGGTATTGATGGCATGCGCTGCACCCAATTGTATGGCCAAATGCAGTTTCTTGTCATCTACATCGACAGCGATCACGTTGGCGCCCCGCATGGCTGCGCGAACAATCGCTCCGATGCCAATCATTCCGCAACCGATCACCATGACCGTGTCAACATCCGTGACAGTGGCCCGATCCACCGCGTGAAACCCCACGCTTAACGGCTCGACCAGGGCTAATTCGTGTACCGGCAGCGTTTCGTCGGGTATGATTTTTTCGAATGGGACAAGGATGTATTCCGACATGGCGCCGTTGCGTTGAACACCCAGCGTTTCGTTCCATTCGCAGGCGTTCGGGCGTCCGTTCAGGCAAGCCGGACAATGACCGCAAGCGGTATAGGGATTCACCGTGACGTTCATGCCTGTTTTGATTGACGGCGGAGCATCGTCGCTGACGGCGTCAATAACCGCTCCGATCTCATGTCCGGGAACGATCGGCAAGTGTACCAGCGGATTCAATCCCCGAAAGGTATTCAGATCGGAACCGCAAAACCCTACAAACCCAACCTTCAGCAAGGCATGTCCCGGCGTTATTACCGGCTTCTCCATTTCTGCAAGTTCAACCTTGCCCGGCGCTGTTATCTGTACTGCTTTCATAATCAGTTTTCAATTAGTAATTAGTAATTAGTAATTAGTAATTAGTAATTAGTAATTAACTATTCACCCACGTGTCGCGAAAGCCCGGCTCAAATATTTTTTGTACATCCTGCAACAATTCCCGATCGATTGGCGTATTGGCATATTGGATGGTCTTCCGTACGTTTGCTGGATTTGTCGTGCTAAACAGCGTCGTGGCAATGCGGGGATGGCTTGCTGAAAACGATACGGCCAACTGCTCGATGGAAATGCCTTTCGACCGACAGAACGCTGCTGCTTTCAACGCTAACCGTTTCAAGGCTGGCGGTGCAGGATGCCATTCCGGCGTCCCGCGCTCGGTCAACAGTCCCATCGAATAGGGGGAGGCATTGATCACGCCTACTCCCTTGGATTCGAAATAATCAAGGTAATCAACCAAGGAATCATCGTTTAAGGTGTAGTGACAGAATGACAACACACTCTCGACCGTACCGGCAGGCATACGGTCGATCACATACTTGAAATGCCTGAGGTTCAGGTTGGTGATGCCTGTATGTCTGACAACTCCCTCATCCCGCAAGTCGACTAACGCCGGCAGCGTCTCATCACATGCCTGTTCCAGATCGGAAAACTCGATGTCATGAATATTAATCAAGTCAATATAGTCGACATGCAACCGCTCCATGCTTTCATACACGCTTTCCTTGACTTTTTTAGCACTGTAATCCCAATAGTTTACGCCGTCTTTGCCATAACGGCCAACTTTTGTGGAAAGGTAATATCGGTTCCGTTCCACGCTTTTCAATGCGTTTCCCAATACGGTTTCCGCTTTCAGATGTCCGTAGTAAGGCGAAACATCCATGAAGTTGATTCCATGCTCAATTGCCGCATGAACGGCTTCGATGCCGGTTTCTTCTTTCAACGAATGAAAGACACCTCCCAACGAAGAAGCTCCAAAGCTAATATGCGACACGTGCATCCCTGTTTTTCCAATTTCCCTGTATTCCATGTTATAACGATGATTTGCCTGCAAACGTACATGAAAAATTCCGATTTCACAAGTGTTTCTGATGGAAAAAACTTTTCTCCATTCAGGGGGTGCATTTCAAATTGTTGCATCCCGTCATTGCGAGGAACGAAGCAATCCAGTATACAACGCTTACACTGGATTGCTTCGACAACCAGTTGTCTCGCAATGACGGAAAGGTTGTAAAACGACAATTTGAAATGCACCCAATATGCGAGCAAATTTTGTATATCTCTCGACTTTCGCTACCTTTTGTAAGACAGAAGATAGCTTCGCTCGGATATAAAAATATGCGAGCAAATTTTGTATATCTCTCGACTTTCGCTATCTTTGCATTTTAATTTTTAAACCGAACAGATTTGTCATGGCAAAGTATTTAGACCCCAAAGTTGATTTTCTCTTCAAAAAAATATTTGGAGAGAATAAGGAGCTGTTAATCAGTTTTCTAAATTCGTTTTTACCGTTGGAAGACGA
>Ga0082212_10000355_pt1 | contig 66917 bp, 61 predicted proteins | sample TergutNt197P3_FD_71548 | JGI IMG/M metagenome (GOLD analysis project Ga0082212, IMG submission 71548) | Neocapritermes taracua P3 segment gut microbial communities from Petit-Saut dam, French Guiana - Nt197 P3 | ecosystem: Host-associated > Arthropoda: Insects > Digestive system > Gut ... | reverse complement strand
TGTTTTCTTTACCGTGTTTTGCGAATTCGGGCCACAACTCACATATTTTCTGCTCATAATTTAACACACCTCTGTCGGCAAGTATGTGCAGCATGGTAGCGGTTATTCCTTTTGTGGTGGAAAAAACAGGGAACATTGTATGTTCGGTTACGAGTTCTTTTGTTTCTAAGTTTGTAATCCCTGCCCAAGCGTTTACCACAAGCTCACCTTTATGATACACGGCAAGCTGTATGCCTGTATCTCTTCCGCTTTTTATGATTTCATCGAGCATATTCTGCATTTTATCTTGTATAGCTTGATTTTTCATTCTGACGCACCTCACTTTTATTATTGCGCTAACCGCACCGTCTTTCCGCCTTTGATTTCCAAGGGATTGCCGTTGACTGTTATCCATACATTAATTGCCGATTGATTCAACACAACATCTTGCTTAACAGTAAACTTCAAACCGCGCAATGCTTTTATATAGTCGCAGATTTCGATATTCGTGGCATACCATATGTCGTCTTGTCCGCCTATTTTTTTACAAAACTCTTCAATATGTTCCCAGTTATCATCACCGTCAAACTCATAGCTGTGTCCCCACACATACATCAACTGATGCCAATTCTGCGACAAGAATTTGTCAGCATACTCAAGAAGATTGTCATTATGGTGGCATGTGCCGCGCCATTGCAAGAAATCATCGGGAAATCCGAACTCGCCTGTCGTTGATACCACGCGGGCGTATTCTATCCCAAGCATACCCACTATTTTTGCTACATGGCTGTTCACTGAGCCAAATGCGTAAGACATTCCGCGTATGGGTTCACCCGTTATTTTTTCCAGCTTTTCCCTGTCGCGCATAATCTCAGATATTATGCCTTCATCGGAAATCTCGCTTAACCCCAGATGTGTATATCCGTGAGCGGATATTTCATGACCCTCGTATACTTTTTTTATCTCATTTTCGTTTAACCTTGACCACGACTCTTTACCGAATAGTCCGCCGTTAATATGGAAAGTCCCTTTGATTCCGTATCGGTTAAATATTTCGATTAACCTGATGTCTTGTTGTACTCCATCATCGTAGCTCATTGTAAGTGCTTTTAATTTTCCTCCCGGAAATCTGTCTAAACTGATTTTCATATCTATTCTCCTTGTGTTTGTTATTCTTCATTTTCTTCTGATAAAAGCAACTCTCTTTCTTTTCGATCATATTTTTTTGACAGATAAAACAGCAGTAGCAAATTCAACATCTGAAACAAGACGATATGCACGGTCGGGAGAATGAAACCGATTCCCGCACATAACAAAGCCGGAAAAAGCGAACTCATAATTACGGTTTTTACCCTCCCTCCAAATGTAAACCGTGTTGAGGCTAAGCGAGCGACTCCGAGAAAAGCCGCCGATATGAGATAAAAGAAGAGCTGCAAGACAAGCAAGATAAAAAAGGCTATCATCAACAATGGCAATAGAAATTGCGGGATATACATATTGTAGACCGCTATCATGCTGAAAACTTCGCCAAAAGGATGCGGCAGTTCGTCAAAGAACTCAGATGGTGCGGACAAAACCATATTCGAGTCGGCGTAAACCACAAAATCACTGAACACATAAATGACAGGACGAACGTTTGTCACCACTTCCTTTGAATAGCGTTCCGTTTGATAATCTTCTATGACCGCGTTTTCAAAGTCTTGAAAAAATATTCTCGTATACAGCTCATCGGGCTGCGTCCTCAACACTAAAATAAATATCGGGATAAACAGCAGGCAAAAAATGAGCAAGAAGTGGATAAATGCGTATCTCTTTTTCATGCCAACGGCCGACTTAATAAAGGGATACGGTTTCCCCAACCATAACACCGCTGTATAAAGATAGTCCTTACGGTTCATTATTCACCCTTGTTCGTGCCGGAGGCGATACCCGTAATCAGATACTTTTGAAAAACTATATACAGAATTGTAATGGGTGCGGCAATTAGCACCGCTCCGGCACTGAAGGCGGTAAAATCAGACGGTGTTGCCGTATTATGGTCTGATAATTCAAACATCCCGAGAGCAAGAGTTCTTTTATCGCTGCTATTTATTAAGAAGCGCTGTAGCATATAATCCATCCATGGTGTCATGAAGGACATAAAAGCTATGAATGTTATAATGGGAAACGATAGCGGAAATATTATCTTTAGTAAAACCTGAAGTTTCGACGCGCCGTCAATATACGCGGCTTCATCAATGGATTTTGGCAGATTTTGCATATTTCCTTTTACAAGCCAAATATTAATGGGAATTGAGCCGGCCACGTAAATAATTACAAGCATATTTAAGTTGTCGAGCATACCGAAGTTCAAGGCAATCATATAAAGGGCGGTAAGAGCCATAAAACTAGGGAACATTTGTAAGATTGTAGCGGATAACATTCCGGCTTTTTTACCCTTGAAATTAAAACGCGCAAAAACAAACGCTGTTATAGTATTGACAAAGACCGAAAAAAGCATAGTCATAACCGCCAAATATGCGGTGTTAAGATACCATTTGGAATAATCGTATTTTTGGAACAATCTGAAATAATTGTTTAATGTCACATTTTTGGGAAATATACCCGTTCTTCCGAAGTTGTTTATAGGGTCAAAAGACGAGCCGATAATCCATAAAATCGGGTATAAAACAATTATCACCGCAATTATTAGCTCAATGTAAATCAATGTCCGCGCAAGAATCGACTTTGCTTTTGCCCGTTTATTTGTTTTTATTTTCATTCCTTAGTCCTCCTTAAATGATCGCGTCCTCATCATGTTAATCCCGCTAACGGTAGCGATCAAAATAAAAATCAGAATGGAAACAGCGGCTGCGATGTTGTACATTCGATAGTCGAGGGTGAGTTTGAAAATCCATGTAATCAGTATATCGGTTGTTCCCGCCATTTGCAAACCGGGATCTAGCGGCTTACCCCCGGTAAGGAAGTACACCGCGCCGAAGTTGTTAAAATTATTGGCAACGCTCATGACAATCATCGGCGCGGTGACCGTCAGTATTGTGGGTAATGAGATGTATCTGAACTTATGCCAGCCATTGCCGCCGTCAATCTCAACGGCTTCATGCAGCTCGGGAGAAATCGAAGTCATTGCCGCTGATATTAAAGCCATAAAAAACGGAAAACTCAACCACATATTAACAAGTACAATAGACGTTCTGGCCCAACCCGTACTGCTTAAAAACGGAATGGCATCATTTATGATACCCGCGCGCAGAAGCATATTGTTAAAAGCACCCGTATTTTTAAACAGAACCCTGAAAACAAGCAGAGAAACCAATGCCGGCATAGCCCACGGCAAAATAAGAATGCTTCGCCACGCTTTCTTGAAGCGAATACCTTCTGCGTTTATTAAGACCGCTTGTAAAAGCCCAAAGCCATAAGCTGTAAACGTGGCGATAAAAGCCCACGAAACAGTCCAAATTAGAACCTTGACAAAGGTTGACCCCCAAATCGGTATCATCACAAGATCGGTAAAGCTCTTAAACCCAACCCAGTCTACAATGTATCTTGGCGGAATCGCGTTGTGGTTATAATTCGTAAACGCAACGAGCATGGAAAACATAACCGGTATTACAGAGATAAACAACACGAGGATTGCACCCGGTGTAATCATAATGTATTCAAATGATTTATTCCACAAGTTTTTAACATAATCAACACTGCTTACTTTTTTCCCTTGTTCAATTTGTGTTCTGGTAAGGTAAGCATCCTTAATATTCCAAATCCATATAAGAACAAAGAACAGCAGTATGACTGTGGAAATAATACCGGTAATCATAAGCATAACGGAGTGGTCGTAAACTAATGTGGAGGAACTCGCTCTTGGTATTTCACCTAAGGTGACAAGCCCCCATAACCCCTTGGTAAAATAACCGCAATTACGGAAAGTCGCCTCAACCTTGCCGGTCAGCACGTCTAATGTTCCGGTTGAAAGTTCGACAAATACAAGGACTCCTTGTATTAAAAAGAATACCAAACCCTTTAATCGCTGCTTGTTTATAACCTGACCGCCGCCCCATATTACAGCGGAGCATAACGCGCAAATGATTTTCATATTATCATTCCATTCTTTAGGCTTTTCCGCTAAAAATGAAAGCAGGCTGTATCTGTACGGAGTTATTTTACCCGAATAGACACAGCCATATGTTTATCAATCGAACCTAGATAATCCCCCGGCGTTTAACAGGATTTCATACATCTCCATGGCTCTATCTTGAGCTTCTTCAATAGAAAGCACACCGTCCCAAACGAATGTACTCATTTCTCCCCAAGGCTCCCAAAGGTATTTAACTTCGGGGATTGTGGGTGCCGCATCGGTATACTGAGCCTGATCCGCCATGCCCACAATCCATTCGTCTTCCGCAATACCTTTAACGCCGGTGAGGTCTTTTAAGGCAGGGACTGAACCGTAAACGCCGTATATCATATTAGCGACCTCGACCGATGCCATATACTCGACAAACGCGAACGCGGCATCAAAGTTCTTGGCGTAGCTGGAAACCGCAGCCAGCATTATGCCGGATAAAGAGTTGGGCTGAACGCCATTGATTGTCGGAATCTTGGAAGTGCCGAAGTTTAAGCCGGCATCTTTACAACCTGCGATTCCCCAAGGTCCGCTGATGCAAAGCGGAGTCTCGCCCCGGTGAAACGCGGCAATAGTAGTATTCCAATCGGCATCCCCGTAATTCACATCAAAGACAGATCTCATAGAGGCATAATACGCAAGCCCCTTAGCCATTTCAGGACTGTCAAGACCCGGATTCTTCCAATCGTCTCCGTTTGGACCAAAAACTTTGAAGCCGAAAGCGGATGGGAATATATAATTGTGGTAACCGTCAAGAGCCCAACGCATAAAATATTTTCCGGCGGCAGGATCGTTGTAGGTTTTCGCAGTCTCGATGATTTCTTCCATGGTTGCGGGCGGCGCGTCAATCAAATCTTTGTTATAAAGTAGAATCACGGGTTCTACCGAGTAAGGTACTCCGTAAACTGTTCCGTTGACTGTTCCGGTGGAGACTGTTGAGTCAATCATAACATCCTTAACCATATCTTGTAAAGAGGCGGGGAAAGGCTCTGCAAGTCCATCGGCAACTAAAAGACTGATAGCTGTATGACCTACGGAAAACACATCGGGGCCGACTCCGCTGGGACCGTCAAGTGCGAGTTTAGCATCGACATCCAAACCGACAATGTCGTACCGAACGTTAACGTTAGGGTATATATTGTTAAACCCCTCGATTATCGCTTCGGCCAAAGGTTCAAAGCCAATCCAGACATACAGATCCCCACTGATTTCGACATCGGGTTGATCCTCTGTTCCGCTAGCAGCGGAGGAATCGTTGGTTGTAGACGTGGGTGTGGGAGTATTTATTCCGCTCGGTGGCGGCGCGGTTTCGTTTCCGCAGGCTGCGAGCGAGAGCAATAATGCGGCGATTAGAAACAGTACGACTAGCTTTTTCACGTTGTTTTCCTCCTAAAAATTATTTATTCCGATATAAAAACCACCGGCACCGATTACGGTATTGTTCTTCTCTATACGGGTTTCCGATGATAATAACGGTGTTTCAAATGCGATTTTCAAATCAGCCGTTCCGTTGTTAAAAATGCCAACCAGAATACTGCCGTTATGCTCCTTTTCCAGTTTTATGATATTCCGCTCATCGTCTGTTTCCCATTTTGTGTTAGAAAACGAGATAATATCCGAATATTTCCGTCTGAACGCGACTAATGAGGCAATAAACGAGTACATATCTTTATCCCATTTGTTTTCATCCCATTCCATACATCCGCGGCATCCCGGCTCCTCGCCCCCGAACATACCAATTTCCGTACCGTAATAAATGCAAGGAGAGCCAGTTTGCAAAAACATAAAAGCCAATACTGATTTTACCAGTTCCCCATTGCCGTTTGCGACAGTCATCAACCTTGGCGTATCATGAGAGTCCAGCAAGTTTAGCATCACTTCATTGGTTTGTTGGGCGTATAGCATAAACTGCCGGTTCATAGTTGTTATCATTTCACTTGCGCTGATATTTCCGCGTATGAAATATTCCAGAATAGCTTCTGTTAACGAATAGTTCATCACCGCGTGAATCTCGTCGCCTCGGAGCCACGACTGTGGAGATTGCCATATCTCACCGAGAATAAATATTTCATTCTTTAAGTCCGTTATCTCTTTGCGGAATCTTTTCCAAAAGTGATGATCGACTTCGTTTGCCACATCAAGCCGCCAAGCATCTATTTCACATTCTTCAATCCAAAATCTGGCAACACTAAGCAGATATTCCTGAACTTCGGGGTTTGCGGTGTTCAATTTAGGCATATGGTGTGTAAAAGCGAAGGAATCATATGTAAGATCTGCCACACCGACAATGTCAGTTTCGGCGTATGAAACCGGAAACTCTTTAATGTGAAACCATGATGCGTACTTTGACGCAGTTCCGTTTTTCACTATATCCCGCCACTGTTCAGAGCTGTCCCCAATATGGTTGAACACAGCGTCCAACATCACCTTAATTCCATGTTTATGACATTCGTTTACCAGTTTTTTCAACGTCTCTTTTGTCCCAAACGCGGGGTCGATCTCGAAATAATCGGTCGTATCATACTTGTGGTTAGACGGCGATTTGAAAATCGGACACAGGTATATACCGTTGAAACCCAGACTCTTAATATGACCTAGCTTGTCGATTATGCCTTGTAAATCACCGCCAAAGAAATCATTTAATTTCGGCTCTTTGCTGTTCCAGACAAGCGTGCCAACGGGGTCGTTGCTCACATCACCGTTCCGGTATCTCTCCGGAAAAATCTGATACCAAACTGTATTTCTAACCCAATCGGGTGTTTTTATCATATCTATCTCATGCAAATACGGAAAACGAAAGTAATAATTGTGGTTTGAAATGTACGGTTTTCTTACAGGATATACCCCTTTTTCACAGAAAAACATTTCTTTCCCATCGTTCCCGACTATTAGGAACGAATAGTGTAAGCGTTTATGCTTCGCACTCATTTCAACCATCCAATAATCGTTTGCGTCTGTACTTGCTATAATTTTCATAGGTAGCTTTTCGTTAAATAAATCTATATGCCACTCTCCCCATAGCCTATAAGGGTCGCCATTAACAAGCGATACTTCGCGTATATCATCTTTAGCGGTTCTGAGCCTAATATGAAATTTATCCGGTGAGTATAAATAAGCAAACTCACTGTCCGACCGATGATATAACGCGGCAATATTCATTATACGCGCCTCCGAATCTCTAATCATAAATTTCCCGTATGCCCGACATATAACATATCAAATGAGAAATCGGTTAACTTAGAATGAAGTGTTATTTTTATGGCTATGTTTTTATAATACCACTATTGCATTGTCTTGTCAATATATAATATGGAATTTGATAATAATTATTTAGGTAATCGGTTAACTTATTTTGCAGTAAACCGCCTTTACTTGCTTTCCGTTTTATGCTATAATAAAAAAACACAATGGCATTTAAGCGAGGTGGTCTGAAATTGGCGGTTACGATAAAAGATGTCGCACGGGAAGCAGGGGTGTCTACGGCTACAGTCAGCAAGGTAATAAATAAGTCGCCTACGATATCGCAGACGACAATAAATAATGTTCACGCGGTTATGAAGCGTTTGGAGTATGTGCCAAACCAGCTTGCGGCTAATTTGTCACGCGCTTCCTCAAAAAACATCGCGTTTCTCGCAAGGTTACATAAAGGAAAGGTTTACGGTAACCCGCATATGTTTGAAATCATTTGCGGCGCACAAAATGAACTGGAGCGCATTGGCTACACTCTCACTTTAGTTGATATAAGCCATGAAGAGAGAGACGGCGAAAAAGCGAAGAAAATTATTTTGCAAAAAAGCTCGGACGGTATCATTATACAGGGCGAACCGTTAAACATAAGCACCGCCGATTTTTTCGTGAAGAAAGAGTTCCCTCATATAGTTATCGGAAAACCTGATTTTGAACACAGAGTAAGTTGGATAGATGTCAACCATGTTTTGGTAGGCGAAATAGCCGCACAGCATCTTTTCCAATACGGATACAGCCGAATTTCGTGTATTTGCGGAAGAGAAGAAGATGTTATGGCCTCAAGTCATCTTCGCGGTATGCAATCATTTCTAAATAGTCGCGGCACAGAAATTGACGAGCAGTGTTTATTCCGAACAAATCACGATATTAATGAGATTAATAAAGCTGTGATTGCACTGTTAAACATGAAAAATCTCCCTGACGCTATTGTATGCGGAAGCAATCTTATCGCTGTCGGCGTGTGCAAAGTGTTGGAAGATAAAAAAATATCCGTACCATCGGATATGGGAGTTATCATGATTGACGATTATCCTTATTCTCAGATTATTACTCCAACGCCAACAGTTGTAAATATTGATTTATATGACCTTGGCGTACAATCGGTTAAGTCGCTGATGCGAAAAATTAAAAACCCGACATTGCAAGTACAAACATACACAACTCTGCCGGAGTTGATTAACAGAGAAACGACAAAACAAATGTGATTCCCAATCGGAAAGCCGCCGAGCCAACGAAAGCGGAAGCGGCAAAGCGTAAAAGAAAATCGGGGAAGTCAGCCTATGACAACCCCGATTTTTATGTTTTAAGGATGGGTACACTCCATTTTAACAAGGTTAGTTAATTGCTCGTTATTTCCAATGTCCCGTTCATATAAGAAATATATGTACTGAACATTGTTGTCGGTACTTGCACGAATGAACTTGATAGCCCTTTATTTTGATATATGGATGCGGGCATTGGGGAGTCAGAAGCATTCATGAATGTAATATTCTGTTCATCGAAAAACACCTTATAAACTACTCCCCGTTCGCTTTCCGGTGAACCCTGATACATTTGTGACACATAGCTGTCGCCAACCCGTACATATTCCCAAAACATATTGAAATCATTGAACGTAAAGGTGATTTTCAGGGAATCCAAAGTGCCGTCATATTCTGCTGTATATGCGTTTGTCCCGCTGCTATCCGGCTTTATAAAACTGACGGTACGCAAATTCCCTTTTTGCTCCCTCTCTATGTTTGTCCAGCCGTCTTTCCCCCCGTTTTCAAAATATTCATCGTTATCAATATAGTAAATGGGAATAAACATCAAATTCATTGACGAGAAAGACGTTAATAATATGCTGTAATAATAACTTTCTTCCACGTTATTGTCGGGGTCGTCCAGAGCGGCGTACACCTTATCCCGAACTTCGTCAAAGACATCCCAAAAGCGGTATCTTGAATCGTCAAAGGACGACATATTACCATCGTTTGTGGTACTCCCTCCCGTAGATGACAGGTTTTCCCCTGCGCCGCCGCCCGGCGTACTTGCGCCGTTGTTTCCGCCACTTGGCGTGTTCGTTGCGCGTGAGGTTGTGCCGCTATCGCCAATCGCGTCCTTGACCGCGTTCTCAATACGATTACACGCCGTTACGCTCAGTAATAGTACCGCCGCCAAAATAATTGCCGCAAATCTTTTTATCATTTATTAATCCTCCAAATCCAACCACAGAGCGGGGCGAACGCCTATAACGTTCCCTGTTGAATAGCCGCCAACGATGATAGTACCGTCAACGGGGATATGGACGAAACTCATTCTGTTTGACATTCTTTGACCCGGTGTCCGAAGCCACCAAGCACTTTGGCTGTTGGTTAATGTCGCGGCAGTACGCGCTGAATTATATTCATCGTTTATGGTGGACGCGCTTTCGGGGCTGTTTTCCCACTGCCCGCTGTCGCCGAAGTACCGCACAACCTCCTCAAGGCTTAACAGGAATATTTTATCGTTTGTATCGCTGCCGCCGCTTGTTTCGTACCGCAGGTTGTCGTTATTCTCCACTCTTGTTTCGGTGATTTTGATTCTTTCGTCTGCGGGTAAGCTGTCAAAAAACTCGCCGTTCAAATACTGACGGATACTGCTGTCCGCCCATGTCAGGTCTGCGTTATTTTCGGTGTGAAACTTCCTTTGTTCCAAAACCTTATCGCTCAAAATCAGAGCCTTGCCATCCTGTACGTCAAGTACCCGCCAATCGTACCCGGCAAATTGTATGACATTGCCTACCGCTGCAAAGCCTGTCCCGGGGTTAGGCGTTTCGCTTGGCGGCTCGCTTGCTTGCGGGTTATCCGTCTGCAAGCCGCTGTCTGAAACCGCGTCCTTGACTGCGTCCTCAATACTGTTACACGCCGATAAACCCAACACCAGCACCGCCAAAATAATTGCCGTAAATCTTTTTATCATTTAGTAATCCTCCAAATTCAGCCACAAAGCGGGGCGCACACCGCCAAGCGAGTTAATAGAATTGCCGATACCGCTCACATTGATAACGCCAGTTCGTTCGACGTAGGTGAAAGTCGTCCAGCCATTGGATTGGACTTGGGCGGGCGACCGAAGCCACCAAGGGCGAGCGTCGCCGCCTATATCCGCGGCAGCGCGCGCGGAGTTATATTCGTCGCTTATGCCGGTCGTACCCGCAGGTCTACTCGGCGTTAACTTCCCGCTGTCTCCAAAGTATCCCACGACTTCATCAAGGCTTAACAGGAAAATTTTGTCACTTGTGTCGCTGCCACCGCTCGTCCCATACCAAGGATTGTCGTTGTTCACGATTGTTATTTCGGCTATTTTCGCGCTCTCGCTCGTAGGTATGCTATTGTAAAACTCTCCGTTCAAATACTGCCGAATATCGCTGTTAGCCCAAGTTATAACTGCGTTGCGCTCGTGATGAAGTTGCTTTAGTTCCAAGACTTTATCGCTTAAAAGTAGCACCTTGCCGTCCCGCACGTCAAGCACCCGCCAGTCGTACCCGCCAAACTGAATGACATCACCGACCGCACAAGACGTATTTCCGCCGGGGCCGTAAAGTTCCCAATAATCAAAGTCGTCTACCATCGCATAATCCGCCGGCCAATCGAATGTCCCGGCGGGAATATTGTTCGTTATGTTTCTTACGCTCAGCAGGAGTTCGTTTCCATCGTTTTCGATACCGCAGACAACGCCGTTATCAAGGTAAAATCGCGCGGTTATACCCGCATAGCCGCCGGAATATTCCTCATAAGGTAAAGTTATCCCGTTAAATTCACCCGTACCTTCTCCGGTTTTTACCATGCCGCTGTAGTCGGTTATTATGTATGCCATCAAATCGCTTCCGTCCGATGATTCCATGACGATTTTGTGTTCATCGTCAACCGAATATGACTTGCCGTCTTTGTAAATGACCCGTACATCGGTAACTATACCTTCAACTTGTGTTTTGCCGCTTATGGCGACATTCCCGCCGTCCGCCGCCAAGCTGCCGTTGTTATCAACCCACAAGCCGGACGCTTCAATTATCCTTGTGAAGTCGAAGCTGTATGTGCCGTCCAGCAGCCATTGGATAGAGGGAATAATATCTTTATCGGTATCAACGGGGTCAACATCGGGCGTTGTGTTGGATGTTTCATTCGGCGTATCGCTTAAAGCCGTCCCGCCCTCGCCGGAAAGCGCGTCCTTAACCGTGTCATCAATACGATTACACGCCGCAAAACTCAACGCCAACGCCAATACCAAAATAATGGCGGCAAATCTTCTTATCATATTCGCTTTCTCCCTTAAAAGCATTACGCGACAGGCTTACCGCACGCGCCGCAAAACTTTTTACCTGTTTCTATTTCCGCTCCGCACCCGCAGACGTTTGCTTTTGCTTCTTCTAACTTCGCTCCGCACTCACTGCAAAACTTTCGGTTCTCTTCATTTATTACGCCGCATACACACGCGATTCCCGCGCCAACGCTCTGCGCGGGTACGGCGGCACTCTGCGCGGCGGGTGCTGTTTTCTGTTTATTCATTAAGCCTTTTGCTAACTCACTGCCGATGCCCATTCCGGCACCCAAACCAAGACCTCTTCCAAAACTTTTAAGCATACTATAACCCCTTTCAATTCATAAAGTCCATCATGCTGTTTATCTCACCCAAATCTATAGTCATATAACCGGACGGCAAATCGAACGTCCCGGGCGGAACGCTGCCGGACATATTTGAGATAAGAATGATGATTTTAATTCCATCGGATGCGGTTTCAATCGCGTAGAGACTGCCGCCGTCCAGATAAAAGCGGGAGGGTAAGCCTCCGTTTTCCGCATACTCCTCATAGGGTAAAGTCCTTCCGTTGATTTCGCCCGTGCCTTCCCCGGTTTTCACAATTCCGCTGTAATCCGTTTGCATACTCTCCGCGTAATCATCCTCGAGTTCGGGCGGCACTTCCATGATAAACTTGTTGGCGTTGTCAACCACATATATTTTTCCGTCTTTGTGGACGGCTCGCGCTTCGACGGCTATACCTTCTATGCTCATTCTGCTCGTGCTTGCCATTTTATCGCCGTCTACCGCTATACTGCCGGACATTTCCATACCATCGTCAAAGCCTTCAAAAAACATCATCATCACATAGTCAAAGCTGTAAGTACCGTCAATCAGCCACCGGATAGGGGCGGCTGTCGTCCCGGAAACAGCGATGTCGTCCGCATTACCGGATGTACCGTCATCATTACCATCGTTATTACCGTCATCATTACCGTTGTCATCATTTGATGTTACATCCGACTGCGCGGCAAAAGCGTCACTCGGGTCGTCAGAACTATTGCCATCGGGTTCAAGCGCATTGTCTGCCGTGGAATTGCTTTCCGGCGGATTGGTTGGCGAATTGTCGGTTGCCGGATTGCTCGTTGGCAGGCTGTCCGTTTGTGAGCCGCCATCGGAAACCGCGTCCTTAATCGCGTCCTCTATACGGGTACACGCCGCTATGCTCAGTAATAATACAGCCGCAATAAAAATTGCAGCGAATCTTCTTATCATTTCTGTCTCCCCTTTTTAATTTTTTGGGGCAGGTTGCCCTGCCCCAAAGTTAGCGGCTTATGCTAAAGGCTTGCCGCAGCTGCCGCAAAATTTCTTCCCGCTCTCGTTTTTCGCGCCGCACTCGCCGCAGAATACAGGTTTGTTCTCAATGACAGTCTCTTCGGCAACAGTCTGATTTACCTGAGTGCTATCTGTCTGCTGATTGATATTGATATTGACTTTTTCAAGTTTTCCGCTCGCTTTTCTCGCTATTGCCCCGATAAGGGGCAGTTCGACTTGTTTATAACTAAAAGCCATGAAGGCGAGATACGCGGCAAGCAACACAACGGCAATACCGATAAATGTTGTAGCTCTCAGAAAACCCAACGCGGCCTCCGCTCTGCGCCAGACGGATTCATAATTGAAAATCGTAACATTCTTATAGCTGGGTGTCAGTATCGAGGCTATGATTCGCACCACGCCGTATAGTATCGCGCCGATAACCCCGATGACAAGAGCCGTTCCGGCTTGAAACTTAATAAATTTGCTCTCTTTTTCTAAAAAGAAAAACACAAGCGGCACAATCCATGCCACCCATGCCCCCCATCCTAAATATCCGCCGTAACCAAACGGAAGCCAAAAGATGATTCCCATAGCGATAAAAATAACCATCGAAATTATATTGGCATCTACACCAAAAGATGACTTGTGGGGTTGAATAACAGTTGTTTTCATGTTAGTTTCTCTCCTTCTTTTATATCGGGGCAGATTTGCCCCGCCCCGAATTTCGCGGTCTTGTTTACGTAATAGGCTTACCGCACTCGCCGCAGAACCTTGTTCCGCTCTTGTTTTTCGCGCCACACTCACCGCAGAATACAGGTTTGTCTCCGGCGGACGCAGATGACTGTACCGTTCCGGCCGCCCCTGCCGCCGCGTAAGCGGGCTGCGGTGTCGGATCTTCCTGCTGTCCCTTGTTGAACAGTTCCTTGAATTTCCTTGACAGACCGCACAGCTTGCCGTACAAGTCAAACGTGATAACGGTTGTCGGTGCTTCCTGCATATAGGAAACCATCATCTTGACCATCATATAGCTGTCTATAAAAACGGATTTTATCAGCCACGCGATGAAACACGCGAACGCGAACGCCACAAAGCCCCATATGCCGCTCAAACCGAGTACACGGAAGATAAGTCCGAAAAACAGCAGTGAAACCAGCGTAGCCGCTATCATAAGACCAACAACGGTCGCTGTGGTTTTAGCAGCGTCTTTCAATAGTTTTTTCCAATTCTGAGCGTATATAACAACGCCGTCCGCCGCGCTCTTAAAAGCACCCTGCTCTTTTTTCAAGAAGGTATAACCCAAACAACACTCGTCTATGTACCCCAGAGCGATACCGATAAATAATTTACCGATACTCACTACCGCGTTCATACCGGGGACGATGTTGCCCAACGCTCCTCCCACTTTCTCAAACCCGTTTTGAAGCTGTTTTACCGCGGCGGAAACCAGTTTATCCACCATAAAATACACATTGGACGTGGCAAAACGGTCTTTAACCATTTGCTTGCCATATTCCACCTGATTGTCGGGTACACGCCCGGTGGTGACCGCTTCGGTAATAACCGCGATATGCCCGGCCTTTACCAAATAGCCGAACCAGTGATTGATAATAAAATTCACAGCTCCCGTTGCGGCCAGCCAAATAATAAACATGAAAAAGGCCGCTCCTCCGCTTTTGAACAGAAACGCAATACCCATTAAAATTGCGAAAAGAACTATGGATATGACAATAGTCGCAAGCCCCAACAGCAGTTTTGCCCACACAAAGGGCATTGTTTTGGAATAGACTTCCCTCGGTTTCATTATAATTATTCTCCTTCCTCGTATTTTGCGCCGCAATCGCCGCAGAATTTCTCGCCGGGCGCGACCTCCGCGCCGCAAGCGCAGACGCGCTTTTTAGTTTCCGTAATGGCTTCCAATTTGCCCCCGCAATCGCCGCAAAACTTTTTGTCTGCCGCGTTTGCCGCGCCGCAAGCGGAGCAGACCAATCCAACCGCCGTAACAGTTGGCTTTTTCTCCTCTAATTTGCCGCCGCATTCGGAGCAGAATTTCCTGCCGTCCGCGTTTGCCGCGCCGCAAACGGTACAAACCAAGCCGCCTGCCGCGACAGGAGCGGCAACCGCCGCCGCTTCCGCAGCCTTGATGCGCTCAATTTCCGCTTTCGCTTCGGCTATTGCCGCGTTGTGTCCGTCTATTGTCTTGCAAAATTCGGCTATGCCGTCATCGGCGGTTTTCTCTTCGGCATACTTGTTGTAGTAGAACTCGCCGATTTTTGTCATCACTGCGTTTATCGCGTTTTGCTCGGTGCTTATTTTTGAGTTCAGATTTGATGTTTCAATCGCACTTCCGGTTTTGTCACCTAAGTTTTTAGCAAATTCGCTCACCTTGTCAAGAATTGCCATATTCTTTCCTCCGTTTCAAAATAGCAACCGATGTTACATGAACTGTTGGAAATAATCCACAATCAAGCGTACTATCCAATTCATCATCAAATAACCGGTCAAAGCGAGAACCGCCCAAATTGCCAGAAAAATCAAATTGGCGCGCGCAAAATTTCGCCTGTTGCGGTTTTTACAGCCGCCGCAAGCCCAAATTATGCAGATTAGCCAGCCGATAATCGGAATATTCATAAGGATAATCGAACCGAAAAAACCGCCTGTGCTTATGACGGCATAGGGACTTCCTTGAAGCGGCGGTTGTTCGTCCGCGTGAACGGGCGTGATGGGCGCGGGTTGTACTGGTGTGACAATCGGCGGCGCGGCGACCGCCGCCGCCACGGGAGAAGGCGTATGTACCGCTGCTGCCTGCGCCGATTCCTGCGCTGGTGGTTTTGCTCCGGTAACAGGCTTACCGCACCCTGTACAAAACTTTTTACCTTCGGGGATATTCGCCCCACAGTCGTTGCAAAATGCCATAGTATACCTCCTGCCTTTAATTTTAATCGCTGTTTTAGCCAATGCTCAAGGCTGTTGAAACGTCTTTCCTTAACACTTTGCATTGTACACTATGATAAAGAAAGTGTCAATATGCCCGTTGAAAATTATGGGATTTATCGTCGTTATGGGAGGAATGCCCGAAATATCCATCGAATTGTAATATTTGATAAAATTGATGTATATGTGAAATGATGTATATCAAAAACGCATTGCCGCATAAAGAACCGCCCAAGAGAATTTTCTAATACTCAGACTGCGCGTGATTTACCCCCTTGACAAAGGGTAACAAAGGAGACGCTGGACGATAAAGTCCGCCGTCTCCTAAACTTAGTATAAAATAAGAGGGGAAAAAGAAGAGGGAAGCAGTAAGAACTATTTCCCTTGCATACAGGAAATCAGTAAAATGGGATTGTCAAGAAACCATTATGAAAGGCGTATGCAAGATGAGCGTAACAGAAAAGGCGGTAGAATTCAATAGCATTGAGCGAGAAATATATCGCAGAGTGTGTGAGATGGGCTGTGAGACGATTCGGGACACATTGCGTTCTGTTGGAGTTCGAGCTGCTAATCTCATCGACAGTACACAAACCTCTTTATTTAATACCGATGAGTATGTTATTATGGTAGATATAAGCAGCAGATTAAAAGCGTTGACCGAGAGATTCGGTAAACTGGAAGTGGAAAGCGCGGGTGCGTTGGGGAGGTGGCAGCAATGTGCGGAAGATATTCGGTGTTAACAGAGGAAGAGATAATCGCGGTTAGAGAGATAATACGAAACGTATCTCTCAGATTAGCGAGAGATGAACTCGATAATTACGAGGTTACACAACAACAAGAGGTGTTCCCGACCAATCACGCGCCTATTGTTACCAGTAACGGTGACGAGTTGGCGTTTGAGCTTGGGCAGTTCGGTTTTGAGAAGTGGGATGGTAAAGGTGTGATTATCAATGCCCGCTCTGAGACGATAAGAGAGAAGACAATGTTCAAGCATCTTGCAGGGAGAGGGCGTTGTGTTGTTCCGGCATCCGGTTATTATGAGCGGAAAGATGAAGGTAAGAAGATTAAGCACTTAATCAAAGATAAGCATGGTAACTTGCTTTTTATGGCTGGATTATACCGTGACGGTAAGGATGGCAGGGAGTTTGTTGTTATTACGAAAGAACCTACCGGGCAGATAAGAGATATACATGACAGGATGCCTGTTATGCTACGGACAGACCAACTAGAAGCGTGGTTGAGCGGTGAGATGCCGATTGAGGTACTTGAACACTTGGAGTATGAATGTACCGGAGTACCGTGCGAGGAAGCTGTGAAGCAGGCGGAAACCGGAGAAAAGGAACAGATACAAAATGATTGAGAGTATTGCAACTCCAAATAGTATAAAGGATACAATAACAAAACTGCTGGCGTTGGCAAGCAGTCCAAATGAGAACGAAGCCCGTGCCGCACTGCTGAAAGCAAGGGAACTGATGGCAAAACATAAACTGAGGCAAACCGATGTTGAACGGTCTGATACCGCGAAAGTCATAGACCGTTTGACTCGGATAACCTGCACTAAGATAATCAATGCTTGGGTTACCCGCTTGTCGGTCATTATAGCTGAGAATTACTGCTGTAAGTCTTACTATAACCGTATGAAACGGGCAAAGAAAGTGACTATTGGTCTCATCGGTCTGGAAGATGATATTGATATTTGCGAACGAATAATAGAATATGCTTTTGACTGTGTGGTTTCTGAGTGCAGGCGGATAAGGAGACAACACCGTAATGATTGCGCCCCATCAACAATCAGGCAGATAGAGAATGCCTATGGTTACGGTTTCTGTGAGGGAGTAAAACAGGCTTAAAAAAAACAGGATGCCGATCATCACGAATATGGATTGGTTTTAGCAACTCCGCAGGCTGTCATTGACGCTGCTGTTGGTATAAAAGACGGAGGTTCATACGGGAAGGTCAACTACGATGGTTGGCGGTTTGAGTTCGCACAACAGGGATTTCGCGACGGGCAGAAGTTTGACCCGGCTACCACGCTGCCGGAGGGTTACCGATGATGACTTTTGAATTCGTTGGTCGTCAAAACAGTTGCGTTTTCATTCCTAATAGGGTATAATATAAACAGACAGAGACATATCAAAATAGATACCTTTTACTCCGTCTTCTTTAGGGCGAGTTGAGTTTTTAGCCGAGGTTATGACAGGTGATAAGAAATCCTTTGATACTGTCAGATTCAAACTCGATTCCGGTTCTGATTTTACTACGTTGAGCTGTGATGATTTGGATAACCTCGGTTATTCAGATGAATGTTTACAGTCGTGCAAAATCCACGGTAAGGCGTATACAGCAACATCCGGCGAGGTAGTATTACAGTACATAGAGAATGTTTCGATAAAATTCGGAGATCGTGAGTTGCAAGGCTGCCGGATATTCTTCGCCCTTGGTTCAGGGATGCGCAGTCTGTTTGGGAGCGATATTTTGAAGTATTTTAATCGTGAAATAGACTACGACAAAGGTGAGCTGCGATTGAAAAGGACAGCAAATCCTCCAAAACTTGTACAAGACGAAACACCAATACAGATTTATTCTGTATCAGGGAAATAGTTTATGTATAAGATCAGCTATAAACCGTGTGAGTGATTCCATGTATTATTTAGTCCCGAATCGTACCGGGTGGTTTTAAGTGATTTGCAACCAATTTGCAACCATAGGAACTAACAAGCCCAGTGATACCAATGTGTTGAGGCTAATGAACAACTAGATGGGGTTCAAGAGGCCGCAGGTTCAACTCCTGTCACTCGGACCAACTTCCTAAATCGTGTAACGTTTGTACTGCAAGGGTTACGCGATTTTTATTTTGCCTTGAAAACCTGCCTTTGTCCCTTGTTTGTCCCTTGTTGCCCTTTATGTCCCTTGCGTGGCAAGGTTCAGTGGCAGGGCATTACTCACCGCTTCACACGCCCGCGCCTGTGATGTCTGGAACTCGTGCGCGTAGATGTCCACTCCCTTGCAACTTATTGTGTTTGCAAGTTATTAACATATATGGTACAATATACCTAATGAGACAAGCTGAACTTCATAGGAGGTAACCATTATGAGATATACATTTTTGGAATTAGCTAAAGAGGTATTAAGTGTTGCTACACAGCCATTATCAGTAAGTGAAATATGGAAAAGAGCCGTTGACATGAATCTTGTCAGCAAACTGTCAAGCACCGGGCAGACACCGGAGGCTACATTGGGTGCGAGAATGTATGTTGATGTCAAAAACAGCGGAGAAAACAGCGTTTTTATAAAGGTTTCAAATAGACCTGCTTTGTTCACGTTAAGAGAACGTCCTAATTTGACTGTAAGCGAGCCGCAGTTAAAAAAAGAGCGCAAGGAATTATTCAAAGAACGGGATTTACATAAAATACTCTCGTCATATGTGTTTTCTGACCCGCATTTTAATTGCCACACAACAACCATATTTCATGAAAAATCCAAGAGGAAAATGAAGGGTCAAAACAGTTGGCTGCACCCTGATATTGTTGGTGTAAGATTCCCTTTTTCTGATTATGGAGACGAAACAAGACAGTTGATGAATTCTATGTCAATCAATACTTGTAAGATATTTTCGTTTGAAATGAAAATTGAGCTTAATTTCTCAACTTTGCGCGAGTACTATTTCCAGTCTGTATCAAATTCGAGTTGGGCAAATGAGGGATATTTGGTTGCGCTTAAATATGATCAAGACCCGGAGTTCAAAGATGAAATCAGACGGCTTAACAATGCGTTTGGGATAGGATTTATAAAACTGAATATTGAAGATTATTTCCAAAGCGAAATAATCCTTTCGGCAAAAATCAATGATAATTTAGATTGGAACACAATAGACAGATTGTCCGAAGAAAATGAAGATTTTAGAAATTTTTCCGATTCGATAGTTGGGAATCTGCAAAGAGGCAAATTGGATATTGATAAACACTTCGATGAAACATTCAATAACCCGGAAGAGTTGTCTGCATATTTGAAAGATAGAAAAATACATATGTAAAACTTGTGGTGCAGTTTGTGCAGGGGTGAGCGGCAGTGTCCGCCGTTTTGCCCGTTGCAGCAGGCATAACGGCTTTTTCATGCACTTTACTTTTTCGTCTTTTCGTCAACGGACTTGTAAAGCTCCCGCCGCTGTGATATGATTAACGCAAATAGAGTGAGTGGGTGTGATGTTATGCAGCGGAAAATGCGGCTTCCAATCGGAGCGATTATAATTGTCTTTGTCGTTATCCTTTCAACGCTGTCGCTTATTAACCTAAACGTGGCTCTAAAACAGGAAGTCATGTATGTTAAAGACGGGTTTGACAACAACATAAGAATCGCGGTCGAAACGCTAATCAGCACCTTGGAAATAAACCGCAAGATGTATCTTGACGGTGATATTTCGGAAGAAACCGCGATAGAAAACGCTAAAAAACTGGTTCGTGACACGCGCTACAACAGCGCGCCTGACAAAATAGACGATGGTTACTTCTGGGCCGATATGTCCGATGGATATTGCGTGGTTCACTATAACCCCGCGAACGAGGGTACTATGCGTTGGGACGTGCAGGATCAGGAAGGTACATATCTAATCCGCAACTTCATCGCGCGTGGGAATGAAGGCGGCGGATTTTCAGATTTTTACTTCGGAAAGCCAGGTGATGAAAGCGGTTCATATCAAAAAAGAGGTTACACTTTGATATATGAGCCTTACGGATGGTATATCAGCACCGGAAATTATTACGAGGATATTGACAAGACCGTTGCGGATATAGAGCGTATTAAACGCACGGATTTTATTATAACATTGGTGGCAAGCATAATTATCTCCATTGTGGGACTATTGCTGTCGCGCGAACATAAAAAAATGGAGAGAAAAACCGCGCATCACAGCGAACTGATTGGGATTACGAACAGGGTCGCGTCCGCGCTGCTCACGCCCGTTAGTGAAGATATTTTCAAAGAATCACTGATGGGGTGCATGAAATTGATAGGGGGCAACATGAACGCCGACCGCGTTCAAATCTGGCAGAACGAAACAATCGGCGGCATCCTCCATTACACCCTCAAACATAACTGGGACAACACGGTATCTGACAGCAATCCCATACCGATAGGAACAAGACTTAAATACAGCAAATCGTGGCAAGGGCTGCTCGCCGATGGCGGCACAATAAACGGTCCCGTTTCAAAACTTGAAACCGAAGACCGGGAAGCCATGGAATCCATCGGCTTGAAATCCACACTCACAATCCCGCTGTTCTCTCACGGCGAGTTTTGGGGTATAGTCTGCATTGACGACTGCAAACAGGAGCGCGTTTTTCCGGATGATGAGGTTAATATGCTGACATCCTCGGGTTTGATGCTGGTAAACGCGATTATCCGCCATGAGCAGTCCATACAGCTCAACAAAATGAATGAAAAACTCACCGATGCGCTTGAAGAAGCTACCGAGGCGAACAAGGCAAAGAGCGCGTTCCTCAGCACAATGAGCCATGAGATACGCACTCCGATGAACGCAATCCTCGGCATAACTGACATCCAGCTCCAAAGCGAAAACATGGATGGAAACATCCGTGTCGGACTTGAAAAAATACACGCCTCCGGTAATATGCTGCTCGGCATTATAAACGATATACTTGACCTGTCTAAGATTGAGGCGGGCAAACTCGAGCTTATAGAGGCAAACTACGAATTGGCGGGACTTATCGGCGATACGGCTCAGTTGAATATGATGCGTATCGGCAGCAAGCCCATCGAGTTTTTACTTAATGTAGATGAAAACCTTCCCGTTAAGATGCTGGGCGATGAACTCCGCGTTAAACAAATCCTTAACAATCTGCTCTCCAACGCTTTCAAGTATACGGACGAGGGCAAGGTTACACTTTCGGTATCTTTTGACGATGGCAAAAATGACGGCGAGATTACTCTGGTCGTCAGCGTCAGCGATACAGGGCAGGGTATGTCAAAGGAACAGGTAGAGAAGCTGTTCGATGAGTACGCGCGGTTCAACATGGAAGCCAACCGTACAACCGAGGGTACGGGACTTGGAATGAGCATTACGCGCAACCTCATACGCATGATGGACGGCGAGATTATCATAGAGAGCGAGCCGGGCAAAGGGTCGGTGTTCGTTGTGCGGCTGTCGCAGGGCAGAGTTGGTGAAGACGTGCTTGGCAAGGAGACGGCGGATAACCTCCAACAGTTCCGTATGGACAGAAGGTCGCAAATGAAGAATTTCCAATTCACCCATGAGCCGATGCCATACGGCAAGGTTTTAGTGGTAGACGATGTCGAGACGAATGTATATGTCGCCCAAGGGCTTATGACCCCTTACGGCTTATCAATAGATACCGCGTCAAGCGGTTATGAGGCAATCGATAAAGTCAAAGCGGGAAACGAATACGATATAATCTTCATGGATCACATGATGCCCAAAATGGACGGTATCGAAGCAACACAGCTCATCAGAGGTATGGGTTACTCTCACCCCATAGTCGCGCTGACCGCCAACGCCGTGGTCGGTCAAGCCGACATATTCATAGCCAACGGATTTACAGACTTCATCTCAAAACCGATAGATGTACGCCAGCTCAACGCTGTCTTGAATAAACTAATCCGCGACAAACAGCCGCCTGAAGTTTTGGAAGCGGCGCGTAACGCCGCAGGGCACGGCATCCCTGACACGCCGTCCTCCCCCAACGGCACATCGTCAATCGACCCCCGATTTGCGGAAATATTCGTGCGCGATGCCGCCAAAGCACTTAATACTCTCGACACCATCACAAAGAATAACAGCTATGAAGAGGATATGCGAACCTATGTCATCAATGTCCACGGCATTAAATCCGCGCTCGCCAACATCGGGGAAGCCGATTTGTCGGCGGTCGCTCAGAAGTTGGAGGCTGCGGGGCGCGATGGAAATCTAAAGCTGGCGGAATCCGACACACCCGGATTCCTTATATCGCTTCAAGAGGTTATTGACAGGCTTACACCGGAAGAAGACGAAACTGCCGGGGAGCAAACCGCTGAAAATACAGAGTTGCTTAAAGAGAAACTGCGTGTAATCAAAGATGCGTGCGATGAATATGACGGCAATACCGCCGATGCGGCTCTGGCGGAACTGCGCGAAAAGGTATGGACGGCGGCGGAGAAAGAGCTGTTGGGCAAGCTCGCCGAACTCTTGCTGTACAGTGATTTCGATGAAGCAAAAAATGCCATTGACGACTTTTTAGCGGACTAAACCGACCTTCGCGCAATGTAACACGCCCGGCGACCGGACGGGAGGTCAGATAGAGCGGGATACTGGCATTGAGCGGTGAGTGAATTACTAAAATGAGAAAGAAACGGTTTACAAAATATTTAAGCGGTGGTATAATGTGAAAAAAGCACAATATTTAGGGGGGTCGTCTTGTGGTTCTGAAAAACTATATGGAAGACGCTGTAGCGCAAAATATGGGTGTGCTGATTCAAGAATCCGGCATTTGCAAATGCGATAAATGCAGGCTTGACGTTATGGCTCTGTCCCTCAACGCCCTGAAACCTCATTATGTAGTGTCAGAGGCGGGCAATATGTATGCCAAGCTGAGTGAGTTTGACAACCAAAACAAGGTGGATATTATTTCAGCCATAACAGCGGCCATCGAGAAAATAAAAACATCGCCCAGACATTAATTCAGGTAGTGCCAAAATATAGTAGTCACAAGAAAAAAGGGAAATGATAAAAGCAGTGGGGCGAGTAGCAGGGAGCGGAATAAATTCTAGCCAACAGAGTATGCTCTGATTGTGCTTGAGTGGTATTCATATATTAGTATAAATGGAGATGTAGTAATGAAAAATATGAGGATTTTGATGAAGCTCATTATTAGTTTTCTCATTATCACCTCATTGGCTATTTTTATAGCCGGTGTCGGAATCTATCTGGGAATGTCAACGCACAGCAACTATACTCACTTATTGGAAAACACGGTCGAAAGGGAGCGCGATTTGCGTGATATGCAGCTTAACTTTACCATGATGAGGTACAGAGTTGCTAACTACGCCATGGAATACGAGAATCCCGACATTATCACCGGAACTCTAACGCCTCAGTTCCAAGCGGCTTACGCGGCATTTACCGAAAATCTGAACAGGTATGTTCACAGCTATGATAACGACACTAAAATAGATTCGGCGGATAAAGCCCAAGGCGCGGCAAATGCCGATAAATTGAAAAACCTTGTGGAACAGTTCCGTCTGGAAGCCGACAAGGTCAGAGACCTCGCGCTCTCCGGCAACGGATCGGAAGCCACTAAAATGCTTAGGGATGTCATCCCTCTAACGGGCGATATAAACAGTCTGTTAGCCGCGATGCTGACACCCTCTATCGAAATGGTGGAGAGCGAATCTGAAAATATGGACAGTAGGGCACAACTGCTGACGGCGATTATCATAGCGTTGGTGGCGGTCTGTGTAATTCTCGCCGTTATGCTTGCCGTTTATCTGTCAAGCCACATCAGCAAGCCGCTTTTAGTGCTGTCAGCTTTCATGAGAAGAGCCGGAGACACGGGAGATATTTCCCACAGTGACGAAGAGACCCGCTCCCTTGAAAAATACGGTCAGGCTAAAGATGAAATCGGCAGGATGATTGTGGACATCGACCACTTCATGCAGCATATATCCCATATATCACATGAATTAGATTCTTTGGCGGGCGGCGACCTTACAACAGAAATAGAGGTTATTTCAAGCACCGATACGATGGGTCGGTCGGTAAAATATTTGACCGAAAACTTAAATAAAATATTTACGGAAATGAATAACGCCTCCGCGCAAGTCGCGGTGGGATCAAGGCAAATCGCTGACGGCTCTCAGGCGTTGGCGCAAGGCTCGACTCAGCAGGCCGCCTCGGTTCAGCAGCTGTCGGCTTCCGTCAGTGAAATAGCGAATCAGACGCGGGAAACCAACGATAAAGCGGGACGAGCCGCCGCGCTTGCCAACACGATTAAAGATGCCGCTGAAAAGGGCAGTCTCAAGATGAACGAAATGATGACAGCGGTTCATGAAATAAATCAAGCAAGCCAGAGCATAGATAAGGTTATCCATGTAATAGACGATATAGCATTCCAGACAAATATCCTCGCCCTTAACGCCGCTGTGGAGGCGGCGAGAGCGGGACAGCACGGTAAAGGTTTCTCGGTTGTAGCGGAAGAAGTTCGCAATCTCGCCAGCAAAAGCGCGGCGGCGGCTCGGGATACCGGCGGTCTTATTGCCAACTCCATAGAAAAAGCGGAACTGGGTTCACGCATTGCTCAAGATACCGCCGCGAGCCTTGAAGCTATCGTGTCCGGCATTAATGAAAGCACTCAGATTGTCCATGATATAGCGGAATCATCCGAACAGCAGCTGCTTGGAATACATCAGATTAATCAGGGCATCAGCCAAGTAGCGCAAGTCGTGCAGGCAAACAGCGCGACATCGGAGCAGAGTGCCGCGTCATCCGAAGAGATGAGCGGTCAGGCAGCTGTGCTTGAAGAAATGGTCGCTCAGTTCAAGCTGAGGGGAGACGCGAAACATATACGGAGCGGTTTGTCCGCCCCGTCTCACGGCGCGGACGGCAAACAAATCGCGATGCCCCGTAAAATCGGAGGCGCGCTTCCCGCCGCGGGAAATTACGGAGAATAATAGTCTCCAAAATCAAATAAAGAAACGGGATTGATTTAATATGCCGAAAAACAGTAATAGCAGTTCATATTGCTATAGGGTTAAGGGTCTGTTCGTACCGTTCCAAACGCCGATGTCGATTGAAAAAGATATAGACGATTACATCAGCAGAATTGAACTGTACACGGAACGCTTGGAGGACAGCTTTAACCGCAAGGATACAAAGACTTTCATAGATACGCTTGAAACAATACAGTCCATGCTGCAATCCGTGTACGCAAAGCAGTGCGTATCATATATTAACGCGCTTATAAACGCCGCGAACACACGCGGCATAGCTTATTGCCAACGGCTGCTTCAGCAAGCTATCGCGGATTTATTGCTGCTCTCCATTGAAATGCAGAAAGCTCAAATGATAGGCACGTCTCAGCCGATTAAGTACAAGCAGGTTGAAAAAAATGAAGAGATAGTGCGCGGTCTTTCAGCGATTAAAAGGATGATTGACATCCGAGATTATGAAAAGGCGCAAAGTCTGGCTCTCGATATGCAAAAGACGGACGGCGCGTTCGTTAAACTGCACAACATACTCAAGACCGGGCAATACGGCAAGGCGGGCGAGTTGGCGGACACAGTGGAGAAAGAACACATCGAGCTTATTCAGCGTAAAAGCACGGCTAAGACCCTAAAAACAGTAATGGCAGTTGACGACAGGCCGGAAATACTGTCCAATGTAAACGCCGCTTTAAGAGGACACTATAAGGTTCTTGGAGCTCCGGGCGGCAAACAGGCTCTGGAAATCATGACACGCCAAAAAATTGACCTATTCTATCTCGATATCGAAATGCCTGAAATGGACGGGTTTGAGTTGGCGCGGCGTATTCGCGCCGACAGCAAATACGCGGATACCCCGATACTGTTCCTAACGGGAAACGCATCAAGGGAAAATATCGAGAAAGGCATAAGCATAGGCATCAGTGATTTTATCGTCAAGCCGTCAAATCACGTGAATCTGCTGGTTAAAGCCAGAAAATACATGGATGAAGTGAATTAGGAGTTGAAAATCTATGCCTGATGATGCCGTAAATAATAACAGTGGAATCGGACGGCAGACCGCGATGGTCAACGCCTTGCAAAAGGCCGTTGAAATATTTGTTGCCTATAACGAGAAAACGCTCGAAGATGTTTTAGAAAACGGCCTGTGGCCGTTCGCGGACGCGGCTGATTTTGGCGGTATCGCGATTTACCGTCTTTTTGACATAGCCGGAGTTTCGCGCTTCGGGCAGACATACCGTTGGAAAAAGAAAGCGGGCGGCACTACGTCCTTGGACAGTGAGCTGCTGATACTTCCCGAACTTAAAATAATAGACCGATGGATTGAACTCGTCTCTAAAGACATTTGCATTGATTTGCGCGAAAGTGAAATGTCTGCGGACGAGTTTGCTTTTTTGAGCGCGTTTGATGTAAAGTCCCTTTTCTTAGTCCCTATCTTTACATACGGAAAACTGTGGGGAGTTATCTCGTTTGAGGATTATACCCGTGAGAGATTTTTTGCGGAAGACACCGAAATGTACCGCGCGATTGCGCGGTTGTGCGCCGGGACGATAATCCGCGAGGAAAACGCGAGGAAAGCCGATGAAGCCCATGAAATAACATCGCGGGTGCTAGAGGGTTCGAGCGCGATGATTTATGTGACAGTACCCGAAACCGGAGAGATATTGTTCGCGAATGAGGCTATTAAGCGCAGCTTCAATATTACGGGAGATGTCATAGGACAGCCTTGTTATAAAGTGTTTCAAGACGATATGGACGGCATATGCGATTTCTGCCCCTGCCACCAACTTGACAAAGAACCGAACAAGACAATTATATGGCAGGATCATAATGCCAGAAATAACCGTATTTACAGAAGAACCGACAGATACATAGACTGGCCCGGCGGTAAAAAAGCTCATGTGCAGTACGTGATTGATATAACCGATACGGAATATGACTTCATGAAATATAAACTCACGAACGACGCGCTGAACATAGCACTCTGGGATTTGCATATCGTGCGCGGCGATCCGATAAATCCAAATAATAGCTTTAATTGGTCACAGGAGTTCCGAACAATGCTCGGCTTTTCCGATGAAGAAGATTTTCCGAATGTCCTGTCGAGTTGGAGCGACCGCCTCCACCCCGATGACAAGGAGAGTACGCTTAACGCTTTTAAGGCACACATAACCGATTGCACCGGAAAAACTCCATATGATTTAGTCTATCGCTTAAAAATGAAAACCGGCGAATACAGATATTTTCGCGCGTTTGGCGATACAATGCGTGATAAATCGGGGTTTCCGCTGCGCGCGGCGGGCGCGTTGGAGGACATAGACGAAAAGACGCGCATGGAGGAATCGCTTAGGATTCGCGCTGAAATTGTTAACGCGAATAATAAGTCAATCAGCGTTTTTTGTTCATACGAAGAGAAAAATTTCGATGATGTTATGACAAACGGTATCCGACCGGTTGCGGATGCTTTGTCACTTGATCGCGTTGGTATCTTCCGGTTTGCGAAAAAAGGATCCGGAGAATCCCGGATGATTTATCTGTGGGATAGGTCTGAAGGCGGCACCACGCCAGCGGACGCTAATTTGCCCATACTCGCGGAAACCGATATAGTAAGCAAATGGGTTGAGATATTATCAAAGGGTGTCTTTATCAACAGCCGCGTCTGTGATATGCCCGAGGATGAGGCGGCTGTTCTCAGCGCGGCGGGAATCAAGTGGGTATTTATAGCTCCCGCGATTATGTACGGCGATTTATGGGGCGCGGTCGTTTTTACTAAATATTCAGATTACGAACGTTATTATGACACGGCGAAAGCTGAACTTTTGTTATCGGCGGCGCATATTTTCGCGAACGCTTTTATACGCGAAGATATGCAGCTGATGATTGAAGACGCGCTGCGCGAGTCAAACGAAACGCTCGATATTATGGAGAATATACTAAACAAATCGGAAGTTATGATTTATGTCACCGAGATTAGCACCGATAGGTTATTGTTTATAACGGACAGCATGAAACGGCACTACAATATCGAGGGAGATGTGATAGGGCAGTATTGTTATAGTGTATTTAACGGATTGGATAAAAGATGCGATTGGTGTCCGTGTTATCAGCTTGACAAAGAACCTGATAAAACAGTCATTTGGGAAGAACACAGCACCCTGACAAGCTGCCATTATAAAAATATTGACCGCTATGTTGATTGGCCTGACGGTCGGAAAGCTCACATACAGTTCAGCACGGATATAACCGAAATGAAGGAACTGGAGCAGAGCCTGCTTGAATCCGAAAAGCTCGTTAAACTTATGTTGGATTCTTCTCCGCGAGGCTGCATGATATGGGACAGCAGTATAAACGTCATTGATTGCAACGAGGCTTGTGTGAGACTTTTCGGTGTTGAGAACAAACAGCAGTTCTTGGATAATTTCTTTGATTTTTCGCCTGAGTTTCAACCTAACGGTCAGCGTTCGGACGAGACATTGTTTAACCGCATCAAAAACGCTTTTGAGGGATTTGATCATGTTCATGAATGGGTGCATCGAAGTCTTGACGGCACTCTGATTCCTGCGGAAGTCGTGCTTGTCCGCGTGGAATACAAGGATGACTATGCCGTGATAGCGTATATTCAGGATTTGCGCGAGCATAAAAAAATGATGCGTGAAATCGAGCAGCGTGATAAGCTGCTCAATGTTATAAACCAAGTTGCGGTTGAGTTGATTACAACAGCGTATGGAGAGAATCTTAACGAGTCGCTGTTCAATAGCATGGAACTGATTGGGCGGTGTCAGGATGCGGATTTTGTTCAAATCTGCCGAAACGAGACACATGACGGGGTTTTACATTTTGCCCTTAACCATTCATGGACATCTGAACCCGGGCGGCAGGATTCGCAATCTGTCGTTGGAACGGCAGTCCCTTATCCCGACAGATGGAAGGAATTGTTTTTGAGGGGCGAGTGCATAAACGGGCCTGTTTCCCTTCTTCCGCAAGAGGAACAAGAGCTGTTCGACCCCATTAAGTCTACGATTACCATCCCGCTGTTCTTTGAGGAAGAATTTTGGGGAATATTCTGCGTTGACGATTGCAGAAGGGAATACTTTTTCTCGGAAGACGAAGCGGGCATACTGCGTTCCGCCGGCTTAATGCTTGTTACCGCCATTTACCGTAATGAGCAAGACGCAAAGCTGAATGAGGCACATGAACGCGCAAAAGCCATCATGGATGTATCGCCGATTGGCACAACGCTATGGGACAGGCAAAGCCGCTTATTTGATTGCAACGAAGCATACGTAAGGCTTTTTAACTTAAAAAACATCAACGAGTTTATAGAGCGTCACCATGAACTCAGCCCCGAGCGGCAGCCCGATGGGTGTCTTTCGGCAGACAAAATAACGGCGATGGTTCAAACGGCATTTGATACGGGCGGATGTGACTTTGAGTGGATGCACCAAACGATTGACGGGACACCCATACCATGTCATATTTCTCTTTTACGCGTCGCTTATGAGGATGATTACGCGGTCGCGGGATACCTGCGCGATTTGCGTGAACAGCAGAAAATGAGCAGCGCGATAGAGCGGCGGGACAAATTGATGAATATGTCGAATCAAGTGGCGGGCGTTCTGCTCCAATCGGAAACGGAAAATTTCGACAGCGATTTGGTTCACTGCATGGAAATATTTGGCAAAACCGTGAACGCCGACCGCGCCACTGTTTGGACCAATAGCGTTAGGGACGGGCGGCTGTATTGCACACAAATCTATGAATGGGCGGAGGGCGTTGAATCTCAAATCAATAAAGATTTGACAAAAGAGGTGTCGTATGACGATGTCATACCGGGATGGGAAGAGACGCTGAAAAACGGACACTGTATAAATAAATTTGTGCGGGATATGTCCGCGGCGGAACAGCGGCAGCTCTCAGTGCAAGGCATTCAATCCCTCTGTGTGATACCGCTATTTTTGCGAGGTCATTTTTGGGGGTATATGGGTCTTGACCACTGCCATGGCGAGGGGCGGATATTTGACGAAACTGAGCTGGACATATTGCGCTCCTGTGCGCTTATGATTGCCAACACCCTTCTGCGCCACGAAATGATACAGGAAATGCTGAGAAGCATGGAACGCGAAAAGGACTTAGAAATCCAAAGACAAGCGGCTCAGGCGGCGAGCGATGCGAAAACACAGTTTTTGGCAAATATGTCTCATGAAATACGCACGCCGATGAACGCTATTATCGGTATGTCCGACCTCTTGCTGTCTGAGGACTTGAACATACGTCAGCACCGTTATGCCGAAGACATTAGGATATCCGGTCTCGCGCTGATTGACATTATCAACAGTATCTTGGATTTGTCCAAGATACAGACGGCTAAACTGAGCTTGCTGCCCGTGCATTACAATATTAAAATGCTCATAGACCACATCGGTTCAATGATAATATTTTTAATAAAAGATAAGGATAAAAAGCTGTTTTTCGATGTGGATATACAATCAGAGCTGCCGGAATGCCTGTACGGAGACGATGTGCGACTGCGCCAGATACTTCTGAATCTGCTGAACAACGCCGTAAAGTATACTAAAAAGGGCGGTATCGCTCTGACTATCGGTGTTGACGGTTCAAATATGATGATAACAGTCAGCGATACCGGAATGGGAATACCGGAGGAGGACTTGCCGATTTTGTTCAACGCTTTTGAGCAGGCTGATGTGAATAATAATCGCTATCAAGAGGGAACGGGTCTTGGCTTGGCAATCACCAAATCACTGGTTGACCTGATGGGCGGCAGTATTTCGGTAGAGAGCGTATACGGCGAGGGTTCAACGTTTACCATAACACTGCCGTTTGTTCCGGGAGATAAGAACTTAATCAAGCACATGGACTCCGATGCCGATATCGTCTACGCGCCAACTGCGAAAGTTCTGGTTGTAGACGACAGGGAGACAAACTTAAACGTTATATGCGGGCTGCTGAATCAGTGTCTTATTGACGCGGACAAAGCAATTTCCGGCGCATTGTCCATCGAAATGACCGCGAACAATCAATATGATTTGATATTTATGGATCACATGATGCCGGAGATGGACGGCATTGAGGCGACTAAAATCCTGCGCGATATGGGCGTTGGGATTCCGATTATAGCTCTGACCGCCAACGCCGTTTCAGGCGCGAGGGAACTGCTGCTGTCCTCCGGTATGGATGATTTTCTTTCAAAGCCCATAGATAAAGCGGAGCTGTACCGCGTGTTGAAGGAATGGATTCCCGAGGATAAGTTCGTTGATAATCCGAATACGCCCGATAACGGCGCGGCGGACATGAACGAGAATGATAAAGATTTTTGGCATAAAATATACGGCATAAAGGGACTTTCTGCGGATATAGGACTTGATACTGCCGCCGGGCAAGTGAGCGTATATAAGAACACATTGGAAATATTTACGCGGGAGATGAGAGAGAGCATTGATAATCTGACTAAATTTCTGGCGGATAAAGATATGAAGAGCTTCCGCACAGAGGTACACGGAATAAAGGGTTCGTTATCTCTCGTAGGCGCGTTGGGAATGTCATCGGAAGCACTCAAACTGGAGAATGCTTCAATGGAGGATAACATTGAGTTATGCGGCTTGCGGCTTCCGAATTTTATCGCCGAGCTGACTACGTTATATGCTGAACTGAACAACGCTTTTTCGGATTTGCGAGAGAGGCAGAGTGTCCCGGAATTGCCTCCGAAACTGCTCCCGATTCTGGGCAGGATAACGGACGCTATGGCAAACACGGATTATTCGGCTTTATTTGATGAACTCGATTTACTGGACGGTGTGGAGACAGGCGGAACGCTGACGGACGAGATTGTTAACCTTAAAGAAGCGGTGCAAATAATGAACTACGGTCACGCGGCGGATATTATTGAACGATTGACAAGTTTACCTTGATTTTAACAATATCGGATGTTATAATCATAATTGTTAATTATCAATTATAATTGTTAATTGTTATCTGTTAATTGTTATCTGGAGGTTAGTATGCCGTTATCAGAATTTAAGCAAGGCTCGGTCTTATGCCAGCAGGGCGAACACCTAAAGCATATTTCCTTTATAACGAACGGAAGTGTTGAGGCTTCATTCAGCGGACATCCTTTCCGTTTGGGGAAAGGTGATGTAATCGGAGTATGCGACCTCAGCGCGGGTATCCACAGCCATACATACACCGCCGCTTCAGACGTTACCATTTTGACATACGCCTGCGAGAGCTTCGATGCTTTAGAATCGTTGCTGCGCGACAACGCCGATGTGGCGTTCCGCCTGATTAACTCTATGTGCCGTCAAATAGCGGGCGTTCTTCAATACCGAGCCGCGCTCAAGCATGAGGCCGATGGCGCGTATGAGACGATTGAAGAACTGTACCCGGAATACGAGCGGCTGTGCGCGTTATACGCGCTCACGCCTAAGAAGCTCCCCGGCGTGTCTGAAATTAAACGGTTTTCGGAATCCGACCCGATAAGCGACTGGATGCACAACTATTATTCGGAAATTAAAGGACTTGACCCAACGACATATAAGGGCTTCTTCTATTGCAAACTCGGGATTTCATCGGGATTTTTACGCAAAAGCGCGGAAGATATACTTAATGTATATCAGTCTTGCGGCGGTTATCAGAATAACTTGCGGGAGCTGTCCGAAATATTGCTCAACAGTGAAGGACATGATTTATTCTCTCTGGTTGCGGATTTGCACATAAGCTCAATCAATATAAAAGGTGCGGACGCTATAGTAGAGGCCCTCGTGTCGCGCTTAACGGTACTGCTGTTCGGCATGACGGACATCGACCCCGACATCTTTAAGAATCGACTGACCGCATATCAGGAGCAGTTGGAATCACGGCGGTCGGAACAGGTGCTGACGGACGCTCCGGCGGAAGGTGAAGCGAAACAAAATCTGTCGGATTCACTGGATGTCATACTTGAATATTCCGAATGTCCAGAGGAGATGTGCAATAAATTCAAGCATTTGGTGCGTAACTTTACTATGGTTTCCGACAGGTCAGACTCCAGTGATGTTGTGCGCGGTTTGCGGAGAGAGTTAACCGATCTTTTCTACCAAATATATCAACCTGTCTTTATTAAAACTCTTGAAGACCCCGCGCCGCCAACCATAATCAAAATGTTCCTCAATTTCGGATATGTTGACGCGGCTCTCGCGGGTCACGAAAACGCGGACTATCTGTATTCGATTGCCGACTCGTTAAAAGGCGATCCGGACAACGGTATATATCTGCTCCGCGATTGGCTTACGGCGGTTTACGAGGGCAAAGTAGAACCCTGCCGCAATGAATATGATATGGATTATCCCGAACATCTCCATTCCTTAAAAAAAGAGCGGAAGATAGATGACAAGGAAGAAGCCGCCCTTTTGAAAGACAATATGGCGAAATTGCGCTTTGAGATGGATAATGTGTTCCCTGTGGCAAATAAAATAACATTCGGGCGCATAACCACTTTCTGCCCGGTATTCAGCGACCATGTCGTTCAGCGGAAATTGGAGGCATCGTTTGTCAATCCCGAACTGCTGAAAAAAACGTTCGATGATATCCGCAGTATTGACTTCTCGGCATACTACCGCGAAATATTGTACACGAATCCCGAACTTGAGATAAACAACGAAACCACACATATTGAAGTGCTGCCCAATATAATTATTATGCCGAACATCGGCGTTAGGGGCGCGATGTGGCAGGATATTGAGGGCAGAAAACGCTCCACTCCCGCGAGAATGTTTATATCTATATTCCTTGAAACCGACTTGAAGGCTCTTGCAATAAAACTTACGGGCGAGTTCCGCTGGGAGATGTGCAAGCGCGTTCAGGGACTGCGTTGGAACGACATCACAGAACCGTCGCTCACCAGTGAATACAGCGATTATCTGCAATTTTATAAGAACAACAAAGAGCTTTCACCGGAAGCCAGAGAACTTGTCAAGAGTATGATGTCACGCGCGAACAAGAACTACAAAACGGCGTTTGTAATGGAATATTCAAAGTGGCTGCTCAACGAATCGAACGGCTCGCCTCACCTCAACAGAATCGTTTTGAAATTTATGCTGACTTACTGCCCGTTTTCAGCCGATATACGTGAGAACCTAATGAAAAACCCGCGATACACGGAGTTGCTGACCCGAAACGGTATAAAACGTCAGCAGCGCGTAAAATATATACAGCGCGTTATTCAGAGAGTTACGCAGATGGGCAAAAAAGCTCCGCAGGAAATACTGGATGAACTGGAGTTCGCGCAGAGATAGGAAAGGGCGGTTAATATGGACGTTAAAACTCCAATCGACTCGAAAGTCACTATTGCGGTCTCCGCAGATAAAATGAACGCCTTTGCTACCCTAACTCCGCCGCAGAACGGCGGAAATCCCGTAACCGCCGATGGACTGAACGCGGCTATAAGAGCCGCGGGCGTTGTCTACGGTATAAGCGCGGATTCAATCAAATGGCTTACGGGTGAAGAACCCCCGTATAACCGTCAGGAAGTTATCGCGTCCGCCCAAAAACCAACGCGGGGCGATGACGCGGTAATAGAGTATCATTTTGCGACAGAGAAGGAACTCAAGCCGCGCGAGCGCGAGGACGGTTCGGTCGATTATAAAGATTTGGGTCTGGTCAGCAATGTAAACGCGGGCGGATTGCTATGCACCAAAAAGCCCGCCACATCGGGAATGCCGGGTAAAAATGTATTGGGCGCGGAACTGCCGGGTATATCCGGCAAGGATGTACCCCTGCCAATAGGCGCGGGTACGAAAGCATCGGATGACGGGCTCGCCCTTTACGCGGCTGTTGACGGCAATATAGCTGTCGTTAATAAGCGCGTGACGGTCAGCAATCTTTTGACAATAGAGCAGAATGTCGGCGTAGAAACCGGAAACATAGATTTTATCGGCAGTGTCAAGGTAAACGGCAACGTGATGATTGGCTATAAAGTTAAAGCCTCGGGAAGCGTCACCGTACACGGTATGTTGGACGGCGGCTCTGTCGAGGCCGGCGGAAGTATCATTGTAGACAACGGCTTTAACGGCATATCATCGGGTGAGATTATTTCCGGCGGCGATTTAAGTTGTAAATATCTGCAAAACGGCAAAGTCAGCGCAAAAGGAAATATTTACACTTCACTTATTATCGGATGTACCGTGCGTAGTGGCGATACGCTTACCGTTGCGGGCGCGAAATCACAGATTTACAACTCATCGCTGTCTGCTCGGAATACGATAAAATGCGTTAACGCCGGGACTTCCGGACAATCTAAGCCGGTTGTTTTAGAAGTAGGCTCAGACCCCGAACTCATTCAGCGTAAAATGAACAATCCCAAAGAGGCGGCCGAAGCGGAAAAGAAACTGCGAAGCCTTGAAATGATTTACAATATTTTCGCGGACAGGGAAAAACGCGGACAGCTCACGGTAGATAAAATAATAGAGTATGAAGCTGTCAAAAACACGATGAACGTGCTGAAGAGTAATCTCGCCGAACTTCAGAGCGAGTGGGAAGAGATAGAGGAGAGCATGAAAACTTCCGGCTTCGGCACAGTCATTGTTGAAGGTGTTATAACCGAGGGTTCTCATATCGTCATAGGTTCAGCGCGATATGTACTCCCCTCAATTCATAAATATATCCGCTTCACAAAGACCCCGCAGGGCATAGTCACAACTCCCGCCAAGTAGGGGTGTGGTATATTGTTTGCATAAACCCATAAACCTGTCAAAAACCGTTTCACACGTTGGACTGTGCCGCTCAGGATGCCATTGATATGCGGCAACAGGCAGTGATTCATGCGCGACAGCTTCGATTATACCGTCTCCGCTCACGGCTGTCATAAAAAGTCCGTTCCCCAAGCTGTCAATCGCCTGATGGTGCGCGGAATTGACTTCGGTTTGCTTCCCGCCCCATTCGACCGTATGAAAGCTGTCGTTGCCGTCTATTTGACCGTGTCCGTTCATATCTTGAAAAAGCGTGCCGCCGAAGTAAACATTTATCGTCTGCAAACCCCTGCATATACCCAGTACTGGCTTGCGCCGCGCTATGAACGCATCCAACGCGCACAACTCCAAAATATCGCGGTTAAGGTTGATGTCTCTCGAGCCGTTGAGTTCCTGCCCGTAAAACTCGGGGCGCATATCACCGCCGCCCGGAAGCAGAAGCGCATCGTGACTGTCCGCAATTTCCCGCGCCGTCCGACCCGCTTCGTGCCATGACAGCTTATCCGGTACGATATATGTTTTGGGGACGAAGCCGGCTCTTCCAAGGGCGGCTATATAGTTAACGGGGGCTTGGGCGGCGATTACGGCTATTGTCACGGTTAATTCCTCCATAAAAACGTAATAAATAATTATATTGCCGTCAGAAAATTTTTATAACCTATTGCTTTTTTAAGTTTTTTTGTTTATACTTGCTTTGGATAAATAGAAAAAATAACATGGAGGTGTAATAATGGCATATTACATTAATGATGACTGCATAAACTGCGGAGCTTGTGAGCCTGAGTGCGTGGTTTCGTGCATTTCAGCGGGCGATGACAAATTTGTTATTGATGAAGAAGCGTGCATTGACTGCGGTGCCTGTTCCGGCGTATGCCCGGTAGACGCTCCTAAAGCGAGATAAGTATTAGAGTGCGCCGTTATCGGCGCACCGACATAAGTCAAGCCCGCGCTAAACAGCGTGGGCTTGATGATTCTTTAATTACCGATTTGCTCTTAATTGCGACTTTCGCATTTCTTCTTCTCTGTGACGGATAGGGATACAAATGTCGATTTGTAACTTGCCGCCGAAATACCACCCGTGGTCTCTAAGGTCGTGATACGAAAAATCTCGCCGTGTATCGTCATATTCAAACTCGGATTGAGGAAGCCAATGCAAAAATATCTCATTCCATGTGTCCTGCGCGGTTTGAATAAACGAATCGGCGGCGGGCGGTGTTGAGAAGATAGCATACAAACCGCCGGCAATGTCAACCTTTATCATATCGGGTTGTATATTCGCAAGGTCATCGGGATTGTCGATACCCCTGCCCATGATATAGGTAAACTCTCCCGCGCTTTCGTCAATGTCGTAGCACATACAGATTTCAAAATGCTTCGACTTTGTAAATGTGTCATGCAGCTTTGTTAAGATTGTGCCGTAGTCTAAGTTGATTTTTTCCCAAAACGTGGGGGCGTTGACATTCTCTTTCATGTTTTCCGACTTGTGGCGGCTTGGATAGCCAACAGCGGCGAAAGGTGTCAATTCGATAATGTGTGGATACATTGCGTTACCTCCTAAAAATTTGTTTGTTAGCATTTTGACGTTCGGTTTCATGGGCGGGTCTGCAATTAAGCGCAACCTGCACAGGGAAGGCGGAAACCCAAACCAATGAACAAAGGCTTTTGTAAATCCCGCATGAGTTTCAAAGCCGTAGTCCATCGCGGCATCAATTACCTTCTTACCGCGAGTTAAATCGTACAGCGCATATTGCAATTTACGCCAAGTTACATACGACATTACAGTAATACCGATTGTCTCTGTGAATATTCGGCTGAAGTGATATACGGAATATCCGGCTTTCTCCGCTATCATGTTCATGCTTATTTCATTTGTAATGTTGTCATCGATGTATTCAAGCACAGCCTGCATGGTGTCTGTGTGATTCATTAAATCACCTCTTTCCCGCACGGTGATTTCATTATAACACAGAAAGAGCCTCCCGCTTATCCTAAATTGCTCTAATCGCATAGCGGACGGCATAAATATTAGTTGTTGCTCCAATGTAATTTCAACATCCATTTTTTTATACTGGATTTTTATCTTGTGATATATTATAATACATAAGGGAGTGTGATGATGTTGACGATACATACAACAGGCGAAAACGGCCTGACACTTTTTCTGGATGCTGATGATTTAGCTCAGATGGGTAACGTTGAGCTTAACGAGAATACCGCGCGGAAGCTGGTTAAAACTACTCTTAAAGAGATGGGTATAAATACCGGTGCCGTAGAAATATCAGCTTTTTTCGGCAAAGGCGGCGCGATGGTAGTCGCGTTGTTGGGCGACAAGAATCAGAAGCAGTGGTGCTTTTACAAGCTGACGGACAGCGATGCTCTGCTTGATGTTTGGAAACTCAGCGAGGGAATTGAGAAACGCTGTTTTAAGCTCAACGATGCTCATTACATAGCTTTCCCCGAAAATGAAGAACCGAGCGGTATGTCCGAGTTCGGCAAAAGACTGTACCGACCGCAGGCATTTTTATCATACCTTGAGGAACATGACGAGCAACAATAAATTTATGAGAATGGCTCTTGAGCTGGCGCGTGAAGCCGCCGTTGGCGGCGATGTGCCTGTCGGCTGCGTTATCACGCGCGGCGATGAGGTTATAGCCAAGGGTTGTAACCGCCGCGAGCGTGACGGAAACGCGCTGAATCACGCGGAAATTATCGCCGTAAATGAGGCGTGTAAGAAACTGAATACTTGGAGACTTAGCGAATGCGCCCTGTATGTAACGCTTGAACCCTGCGTTATGTGCGCGGGCGCTATTGTTAACGCGCGGATTCCGCGCGTTGTGTTCGGCGCGTATGATGCCAAGGGCGGCGCGTTCGGCGGATTACTGGACTTGAATTTACACGGTCTGAATCATAAACCGGAGATTATAGGCGGTATTATGGAGGATGAATGCGCTTTGGTGCTGAAAGAGTTCTTTGAGAGCAAAAGATAGGATAAAACTTTGTAACCGGCATATACTAAGCTCAAAACCTGAAACGGAGCTTTAGGTATGACGACAAAACGCTTAGGGGCGCAAACGGTATTATTGCCGAACGCGCCGAATATCGCGGGCGCGGCCTGCGTTGGCGGCAAAAAAGAGGGCGAAGGCCCTCTGGGTAAAAAAATCGATGTAATTTATAACGACACCACTCTGGGCGAGAAGACGTGGGAAAAATCTGAATCGCTGATGCAAAAAGAGACGCTTCGCCGCGCGGCTGAGAACGCCGGAATCGCTATGGAAAACGTCAATTACATTTTTGCGGGCGACCTTTTGAACCAGTGTATAGGCACGACATTCGGCATACTAGATTACGTGCGCCCGTTTTTCGGGCTTTACGGCGCGTGTTCAACGATGGCGGAGAGTATTTCGCTTGCCGCGATGACGATTGACGGCGGTTTCGCGGATAACGCCGCCGCAATGACATCGTCACATTTTTGTTCAGCGGAGCGGCAGTACCGCCTTCCGCTTGAATACGGCGGTCAGCGAACGCCGACAGCGCAGTGGACTGTGACAGGTTCGGGCGCGGTGGTATTGTCGGCGAACGGTGACGGCCCGTATGTCACGCACGTAACAACAGGAGTGATAACAGACGCGGGTATCACAGACCCGAATAATATGGGAGCGGCGATGGCTCCCGCCGCGTATGAAACTATCAAGGCGTATTTTACCGACACGAACAACAGTATAAATACCGACCTTATTGTAACGGGCGATTTAGGCAGTGTGGGGCGTGCGCTCGCCGAGGAGCTTCTACGCCGTGACGGGCTGTATATCAGCGTCACGGACTGCGGCGAGCTGATATTTGACGCTAAAAAACAGGACGTACACGCGGGCGGCTCAGGCTGTGCCTGTTCCGCTCTTGTGCTATGCTCTCATTTACTGCCGCTTTTGCGTGACGGCACGCATAACAGCATTTTGTTTTGCGGCACGGGTGCGCTGTTGTCGCCCGTATCATCGGCACAGGGCGCGAGCATACCGTCAGTATGCCACGCGGTAAGGATTTCCAACGAGAAGTAAGGGGATATTTATGGATTATCTGAAAGCGTTCTTAATCGGCGGCGCGTTTTGCGCCATTGGACAGATTTTAATTGACCGCACAAAACTAACGCCCGCAAGAATACTTGTCGGCTTTGTTACCGCCGGGGTTCTGCTGACCGCCATCGGTGTTTACAAGCCGCTCGCCGACTGGGCGGGCGCGGGCGCGACCGTGCCGCTGTCGGGCTTTGGTTACGCGCTTGCCAAAGGCGTTGAAAAAGCCGTTAGTGAAAACGGCTTGCTCGGAGTTCTGACAGGCGGCGTTACAGGCACTGCCGCAGGTATTACCGCCGCGATTTTTTTCGGTTTCGGCATTGCGTTAATGTGCAAATCCGGGGATAAGGCGTAGTAGGGGAATGCGGGCGGCATATCCTGTGTCTGCGGGCGGCATATATGCCGCCCCTACTCGGATATATCAACACCTCTGTATCTTGCGATGTGCGCCACGTCTTTGTCTCCTCTGCCGGACAGATTTACAACAAGAATTTTATCTTTTCCCATTTCAGGCGCAATCTTTATCGTGTGCGCGACAGCGTGTGAACTCTCGATTGCCGGAATAATGCCCTCTGTACGCGAGAGATACTCAAACGCCGCAACGGCCTCATCATCGGTGACGGGTACATATTCCGCGCGTTTAATATCCTTGAGATAAGCGTGTTCCGGTCCGACACCGGGATAGTCCAATCCCGCCGAGATGGAGTACACGGGAGCGAGCTGTCCGTCCTTATCTTGGCAGAAGTACGTCTTCATGCCGTGAAAAGTGCCGACCTTACCAAGTGTCATTGTAGCGGCGTTATCAGGTGAATCAATGCCGCGCCCGGCGGCTTCGCAGCCGATAAGCCGTACAGATTTATCATCTATGAACTCATAAAACGCGCCGATTGCGTTACTGCCGCCGCCCACACACGCAAGCACCGCATCGGGGAGACGATTCTCCAACTCCAGAACCTTTTCCTTGACTTCTTTTCCTATAATCTTTTGAAAATCGCGGACAATAAGCGGGAACGGATGCGGTCCAACGGCAGAACCGAGAAGATAATGCGTGTCGTCCGAGCGCAGAACCCACGCGCCGATAGCCGCGTCAACGGCATCGGAGAGCGTTTGTGTGCCGCTCGTGACGGAATGCACCTTCGCGCCCAGCAGTTCCATGCGGTAAACGTTCAGGGCTTGGCGTTCGGTATCTTCCTTGCCCATGTATATCTCACATTCCATGCCCATAAGCGCGGCGGCGGTGGCTGTCGCCACGCCGTGCTGTCCCGCGCCCGTTTCGGCTATTAGCCGTTTTTTACCCATCCTTTTTGCAAGTAACGCCTGCCCGAGAACATTGTTGATTTTATGCGAACCCGTGTGGTTCAAATCCTCGCGCTTAAAGTATATCTTCGCGCCGCCGAGCTTTTCCGTCATTTTAGCCGCGTAGTAGAGCGGTGACGGTCTGCCCGCGTAATTGTTCAGCAAATATGTCAGTTCTCTCTGAAATGAAGCATCGTTTTTGTACTGCTCATAAGCTCTTTCAAGCTCCGACACCGCGCCCATTAACTCCTCCGGAATATACTGACCGCCATATTCGCCGAAATTTCCTTTGTTTTCCAACATCTTGTCCATCCTCACTTATATATTTCAGACATACCTACAAACTAGCCGCCGCAACGCTCTGTCCAATCCGGCGATTCTGCTCGTCCGGGATATGCAAATTGAAGCCGCAATCGGGATATTCCTCCGCCAACACAGCTTTCGCCGTTTCGATGATTATGTTACCGCCCTCGCCCGACATGACGCGCCCCAGAAGAAGTACGTGCCGGAAGCGGTAGAAGCTCCAATAATACGGCAGTGTGTGACCGAGATAGCACCCAATCGAGCGGAACACGTCCGCCGCGCGGCTGTCGCCGTCAGACAGCATCCCCTGCACGGCTTTCAGCTTTTCGCCGGGGGTCGCAGCCGCGTCAAGCGCGATTCCGGCATTGAGCGCGAGCTTGATTACGCCGTCCTGCGAAAAATATTTTACACCGCAGCCTATGTCACCCGACCATTCGTCCTCCATGGCGTTTTTATTGGCATCCACAGGCGCGAACGCCAGTTCGTTGAGCCATCCGGTAACACAGCCGTTTTCATCGACATAACCAACGGCCTCGCTTGTACCCATCGCTATACCCAACACACTGCCGTCATCCAGTTCCATCGCGCCCGCCAACGCGGTCACATCGCCGTCATTGACAACGCACAGCGGCACATCGTCAATCTCTTTCGCGGCACGGATGTAGATATCCTTGACCTTGCCGTCAAAATCTTCCGGGGACACCTTTAAGAACAGCGACGCAACCATGGTGCGGTTATTTATATATATGCCGGCGGAGCTGACACCAATCGCGTCCACGCGCGGCATTTTTTCGGCGGCTGTCTTAAACGCGCTTACAATCCCGTTATAGTGATAGTCCGGGTCGGCGGTGACTTTGGGATGCCACACAACCTCCTCGCTATAAACTGCCTCACCGTCAATCACCGCCGACACCTTGCGGTCGCTTCCTCCCGCGTCAAACCCAATGCGGCAGCCCTTTTGGTTGCCACCAACCTGCATAGGACACTCGTTCTCGATAGGTTTATCCGTGAGCGCAAGAGCCTCCGTTTCAAACGGATGTTCATAGACACGCGCCATAAAAGTGTTGTCAAAGGCGCGTTTTCCGCTCGCGCCGTACTGCTCTTTGATATATGCCGCGATTCCGTCATCACCGCATATTGTGACCTTATAGCCGCCTTTCATCCACAGCAGGAATTTGACCGTCCGCTCGATATAGAAGCGGTCGGCCGCCTCATTTTCTCCGGTGATGAAGGTGTCATACACAGAACACATTCCGCCGTTGCGTTCCACGCATATGGAAACAGGTTTTTTTGCCGATTTCAGATATTCCTTGCAAAACAGGGACATCGGAATAAACTGACGATCCAATATGGGGGTGTTTTTAATATCAATTTCAACTCCAAGATAATTCATATTGCTTCCTCCTATTTTGTAAAACGGCGCGTCAAGGATGCCGCGCCCTACAACGATAGTGCGGCTATGCGCTTGCCGACATCGTTTTTGAAATTGTCAATATATTTGCCTATGTACTCGGCGGGTGACATATCGCTGTTTACCAGCTCGGTAATATCCAGACCGAATGTAAGGCTGTCGGAATCATCCACATCATGGCTCGCGAAAAATGTCGCGTTGGCGAGACGGCGGCCTATTGCCGCCAAATCGTAACGCTTGCCGCCGATAATCTGGCTGTCATGCACCCCTAATAAAGCCGCCGCGATGTTAGGGTGACCGCTTGTGTCGAATACGGTCTTATCCTCATCGCACAACCAGTCAAGGGCGCGCCATACCTCAAGGGACATCACTTTTTTAGGTCGCTGTTCCGCCGGAATTTCACGCAGAGCGCGGATTACGTTCAACGCCACCGCCACATGAGTGTCGTGCTTATCGGCTAAGTTGTGTGTGTAGACAGTTTCCGGGGCGCACCGGATTATAACATTCTTCAACTCGTCAATCAAAGTGCGGTTGTCGGCGGCTTTTACTTCGCCGCTTTTATATGCCAGCAAAAACTGCGCGGAATATCCGCCGATATCGGCGGCTGATTTTTGCTCGTTTGCTCTTATACGTTTCATATCTTCATCGGTGTAATCGGCGTAAACGCCGCTGCGGGGAGAGCCGCCGCCATCGGTCACAATCACGCCGGTGAACCATTTGTCAGAGCGGTCGTAACATTCGGAGATTGGTCCGTATGCCATAATCTCAATGTCGTCTTGGTGCGCGGCGATACACAGCGCGGTGGTACGGCTTAGGGCGTTTTGAACCGGGACATTGCCCGGGATATGCAGCTCGGCCGCGGCGTTGACAAGTTTCATACAAAAACCCTCTTTCGTATCGATGTTTATAGGCTCGACCGGAAACTAAATTATAACACACCATGAACGATAATTGCAATTTTTTATTCTGAAACGAGAAAAACACACGATTCGCGTGATACACGCTTGAGCTATTGACATTTTTTTTATTCTCATGTATAGTTGCCTTTCCTTGCTCTATTTACACATTTTCGGACTGATTAAAGTGTATTTAGAGATCGCGAAAAAACGCGGACAACTGATTTTGGAAGGAGCATATTTTATGCAGTACGGCCATTTTTGCGGCAGGGAGTATGTGGTTACACGACCCGATGCCCCTGTAAGTTTTACCAACTATCTTGGGTTGGAGGACTTCGTAACTGTTATCTCCCATAACGCGGGAGGTTACAGTTTTTACAAAACTCCGCAGTATCACAGAATTACTCGTTTCCGTCCAAATGGCGTACCTAAAGACAGACCGGGACACTATATCTATGTCCGTGACAACGACACGGGCGAGTATTGGTCGCTGTCATGGCAGCCTGTGGGCGGGGATTTGTCCAAGCACCGCTATGAAGCGCGGCACGGACTGTCATACAGCCGTTTTCTTTGCGAACGCGGCGGTATCCTCGGTCAGCAGACACTCTTTGTGCCGTTGGGCGACAGCTGCGAACTCTGGGACGTGACACTGGAGAACAAATCGGGAAAGCCACGCAATCTGTCTGTCTTCGGTTACTGTGAGTTTTCTTTCCGCCATATCGACATCGACAACCAGAACTTGCAAATGAGCCTTTACTGCGCCGGAAGCAGGCAAGCTGACGGTATTATCGAATATAAACTTCATTACGAAGCCGACGGTTATCAGTTTTTTACAGCTGATTTTACACCGGACGGCTTTGACGCTTTGCGCGACACTTTCATCGGTAATTGGCAGACGGAGACCAACCCGGCCGCCGTGGAGGCGGGGCAGTGTTCTTCATCTCAAGGCACGACCGGAAATCACTGCGGCGCGTTGATGAAAACCGTCAAACTGGAAGCGGGGCAAAGCACACGGTTACTGTTCATCTTGGGTGAAGGCGGGATGCCGGTCGCACAGACTGTCAGAGACAAATACGCCAAACCCGGTGCTGTTGACGTAGCGTTTAAGAAACTGCAAAAATATTGGGACGACAAGATATCTGTCATGCAAATTGACACGCCGCATGAAGAAATGAACCTTATGCTCAACAGTTGGACGCTCTATCAGGCTGAAATTAACGTGCTGTTCTCCCGTTTCGCGTCTTTTATCGAGGTTGGGGGGCGTACCGGACTGGGTTACCGCGACACGGCGCAAGACGCAATGTGCATTCCTTCGGCGGAACCGGAGGGCTGCCGTAACCGACTGTTACAGCTTCTCAACGGGCAGACGGCGGCGGGCTATGGATTGCACTTATTTGACCCCATGTGGTTTGAGCCGAAAGATGACGAAAAACCCGCTTTCAAATCACCGACCGTCATACCGGGTTTTGACAAGCAAACGATGATACACGGCATTGAGGACGTATGCGCCGATGACGCGCTCTGGCTGATTCCGGCGGTGTGCGAGTATGTACGGGAAACGGGCGACCGTGACTTTTGCGGATTATCCGTACCGTTTGCGGACGGAGGGGAGGCAACGGTATACAAACATCTCAAGCGCAGTCTTGACTTCACCGCTTCGCAGACAGGTCAGAACGGTATCGCGTTGGGACTTCGCGCCGACTGGAATGACTGCCTGAACTTGGGCGGCGGAGAGAGCGCGATGGTGTCGTTTCTGCACGTCTGGGCGTTGGGGCATTTTATTGAGCTTGCCGAATGGCTTGGAATACAAGACGATGCGGATACATATCGCGAGATAAGAGAAAAAACCATAAAAACCTGTGAAGACGTTCTGTGGGACGGCGAATGGTATCGCCGGGGATATACGGCTTCGGGGCGCGTGATTGGATCGGATCAGAATTCCGAGGGAAAAGTATTCATGGAGAGCAACACATGGGCTGTCGTTTCCGAAACCGCCCAACCCGACCGGGCGCGGAGCGCGATGGATGCCGTTGACCGCTTCCTTTACACCGATTACGGCCTTATGCTCAACGCTCCGAGCTTCTCGAAACCCGATGATGAACTTGGCTTTATCGGCAGGGTTTATCCCGGTGTTAAAGAGAACGGCGCGGTTTTCTCTCACCCCAACCCGTGGGCATGGGTTGCGGAGTGCTTACTGGGCAGAGGTTCACGCGCGATGAAGTTCTATGACGCTCTGTGTCCCGCGAAACAGAACGATATTATAGATTTGCGGAAAGCCGAACCGTACAGCTACTGCCAGTTTGTTATGGGACGCGACCACGAGCTGCACGGGCAGGCTAATCACCCGTGGATGACAGGTACTGCCGGATGGGCATATTTTGCCGCCACTCAGTATATGCTTGGTATTCGCCCGGATTATGAATGTCTGCGCGTTGACCCGTGCATCCCGGCGGACTGGAAAGGTTTCACGGTCAATCGCCGTTGGCGCGGCGCGGAGTATAAAATAACGGTTAAAAACCCGGACGGCGTGGAAAAGGGCGTTGTGTCCGTCATACAGGACGGCAAGGCGGTTGACGCTATACAAAGTATCCCGAACGGGGCAATCAGCGTTGTGGAGGTAATAATGGGATGATTAAATTTGGAACGGGCGGATGGCGAGCCATCATTGCGGACGAGTTTACAAGAGAAAATGTGCAGCTGTTGGCAGCCGCACTGGTGGAGAAACTTTCAAACGAAGAAAAAAAAGGCGTTGTCATCGGGTTTGACCGCCGTTTTCTCTCGGACGTTGCGGCGGAGTGGGCGGCTGAGGTTTTTGCCGCGTATGACGTGCCTGTGCGCCTGATAACGAGAGCCGCGCCAACACCACTGATTATGTTTGAGGTCAAGCGGACAGGTTTTCCTTACGGCATTGCAATCACAGCTTCGCATAACCCCGCCGTCTACAACGGCGTTAAGATTTTTACTTCCGGGGGACGAGACGCTAACGAAGTGTTTACAAAAGAACTGGAAGAATGCCTTGAGCGGGTTGAAAAGCCGAAAACGATACCTTACGCGGACGGGTTGGCAAGCGGTCTTATATCCGAAATTAACCCGCAGAATGAGTATGTTGACAGTATCCTTTCAGCGGTCAATCAAGAGGCGATACGCAACGCCGGACTGAATATCGCCCTTGACCCGATGTACGGTGTCGGACGCACAAGCCTGCAAACGATTTTGATTACGACTAGGTGCAACGTTGATGTCATCCATGAGCGGAGGGATACCCTCTTCGGCGGCAGACTGCCCGCGCCGAACGTCAAGACATTAGGCGCGCTGCAAAATTATGTGCAGGACAACCACTGCGACATCGGCATTGCGACAGACGGTGATGCCGACCGTCTGGGGGTCGTTGACGAGAAGGGGAGATTCTTACATCCGAATGATATTTTGGTGCTGCTCTATTACTACCTTCTGAAGTTCAAAGGCTGGAAAGGCGCGGTCGTTCGCAACCTTACCACAACGCATTTACTAGATCGGGTCGCCGCGCTCTTTGGAGAGAAGTGCTATGAAGTCCCTGTCGGGTTCAAGCACATTTCGGCAAAGATGGCGGAGACAGACGCGATTATCGGCGGCGAAAGCTCCGGCGGCATGACGGTGAGGGGGCATATCGCGGGCAAGGACGGCATTTACGCCGCGTCACTGCTGGTGGAGATGATTGCCGTTACGGGACGCAGACTGTCGGAGGTGTGGGCGGACATCACCGCGCAGACCGGGAAGCTGTATGTCACCGAAGCGGATTTCCGGTTCAGCAACGAGAAAAAAGAGGAAATACTCCGGCTGATTATGCGCGAAAAGTGCTTGCCGGAGTTTCCTCTGAAAGTTTCGGATGTTTCCTATTTAGACGGATGCAAGGTTCTCTTTGAAAACGGCGGGTGGCTGAGTGTCCGCTTTTCGGGAACAGAGCCGCTTCTGCGGCTTATCGGCGAGACGGAAAGCCAAGAGTTGTCGGACAGTCTCTATGAGTTGATGAAATCGTTCATAGGTGTATAGCAATCACCGCGATTTTTCGCGGTATCTGTCAAGTACAATCTTAACATATTCCGGCTTGGGCTGTATCGTGCCTCTCAGTACGCCGAGCCAGTAGTCTCTGTCTGATACAATACCGTCCGCAACGGCGTTATCAACGGTAATTTCTTCGGGTGTTTTGCCGGACGCTTGTGCGCCGTCACTCCCTATGACGGCGGACGCGATTGCGCGGCATATTGCGTCAAAGTTCTTTTTGTAGAGGTCAACGTCTGCCTTTGAGTTGACAAAACACACCTCAACAAGTATCGCGGGCTTGTTTGTAAGCCGCATGAATCCCAAAGTTGAAGCAAGCGTACCGTCACCGCGCCGCAGAATCAGTCCTCCGGCTTTAGATATAGCTTTACTGACCCGTGAGGCTATTGCTTTTGTCTGTGTGTTACCGTCAAAGTACAGTGTTTCAACGCCTATTCCGGCATCGCGCAAACCCTCAACCGCGTTGAAGTGTATGGAAACATCGAAATCACGGCTGCATGAGTTGTGGAATTTGATTATCGTGTTTAGGTTGTCCGTTTTGTTTTTCGCGGTATCCTCGTTGTATTCTGTCACGACCGCGCCCATTTGCCGCATATACTCCGCAGCCTTGGGAACGACACGGCGGGCTTCCGTCACTTCGTCTATGTACCCGGACGCTCCGGCAACGTGTTTGCCGTGTCCGCTTGATATTACTATTTTCATTATTGTTCCTCCTTTATATGTAACCAATTCATATAAAGGCAACGGGTGACAAAGGCAGACAAATAATTGAAAGGATTGGCATTTATGACAATACAACACGCGAACATAAACGACTTAGACGAGATATTGACCCTGCAAAAGTTGGCGTATCAGGAAAACGCGGCGCGTTATGATGACAACAATATCCCGCCGCTGGCGGAGACTTTAGACAATATTATTGAACAGGCAAAGAGCCATATCATTCTAAAGGCCGTTGACGGCGGCATTATCATCGGTTCTGTCAGAGGTCGCGAAGAAGACGGCTGTGCGGTAATTGAACGCCTGTTTGTACACCCCGATTATCAAAATCTGGGAATAGGGCGAAAGCTCATGACCGCTATTGAGCAAGAGTTTAACACTACGGTATTCCGGCTTTTTACAGGGCATTTAGACGACAAAAATATTGCACTGTATTCTAAACTGGGTTATTCGGTTTACGGTGAAGAGGAAAAAATATCGCCTAATTTGTCGTTTATACATATGGAAAAGAAAAAAGAGGGTGCTTGAAATGCACCATTATGCCGATTATAAAACTATACTCTCACCACAAAACGGCATGAATCTCTACCGTGGCTGCACCCACGGCTGTATTTACTGTGACAGCCGCAGCGTGTGTTATCAGATGAAACACGCCTTTGAAGACATAGAAATTAAGCGAGATGCCGCAAAAATTCTTGAATTGCAGCTTCGCCGCAAACGCAAGCCCTGTATAATCAGTACCGGAGCTATGAGCGACCCGTATATCCACCTTGAGGAAGAACTTCAAATTACCCGGCAATGCCTTCAAGTAATCGAACAGTACGGATTCGGGCTGGCAATACAAACGAAATCCGCCCGTATCCTGCGGGACACGGGCTTGCTTAAAAAGATACACGGCAACTATAAGTGCGTAGTTCAAATTACTCTTACCACATACGATGAAGATTTGTGCCGTATCGTTGAGCCGGATGTATCAACTACGGCGGAACGGTTTGCCGTGTTGGAAGCAATGCGTGACGCGGAGATTCCCACGGTTGTGTGGTTTTCTCCTATACTGCCTTTTATAAATGATACGGAGGAAAATCTTCGGGGATTGTTGGATTACTGCATACGCGCCAAGGTGCGCGGGATTATAAACTTCAGCTTCGGCACAACAATGCGGGAGGGTGACCGAGAGTATTTCTACCGCAAACTGGATGAGCATTTTCCCGGCATGAAACAGCGGTACATTCAAACATTCGGCAACAGTTACGAGTGCAAAAGCCCGAACAATGACCGATTATGGGATATTTATCGGGATGTGTGCCGAAAAAACGGTATTTTTTATAAATCCAAGGATGTATATGCGGATATATATAGGATTGAGCCGAAAGAACCTCAAATGTCCCTGTTTTAAGGGGATTTTTGTAGGGGACGGCTCGCCCGCCCCTTTAATAAAAACGCGCGTTCCGTTGATAAAAAACGGGGCGTTATTTTTAACGCGGGCGGACGGGACGGCCGCCCCTACGAACGGGGGTGCATAATAAAAAACTAGTGGTGGTATAGTCGCGCCGAATATAATCAATATATGTGCATATCGGAAAAATATGTCGGTTTGTTAAAGTTTTTCTTGCTTTTTTCCAGAAAATGTTATATAATGCAAAAGGAAGATAAACATGGGAAAACTTTATTTTGAGGGGGTTATTATTATGAAACGCAAACTATCCTTGACTATAATGATGATGTTCCTAATAATGTTATTTATTCCGACACCGACAGCGGCGCACATCGGACCTTTCAATGACGATCAACTGACAAGCAAATTCTGCGGAAATCATACACCGGATTGTTATAGCACAAAAAACTATAGTTCCGGATGTGAATTATGGGAATACAACGTGGACAAAGCAGGCTTTCACTGCGGCGGCGGTATTGTCGGCGGGCAGAAGGTTCTCAACGAGAAAAATGTACATATTCTGTTCTTAGGCACGACCACTCCGTCATCCGGTTCCGGAGTTGACGTATATGTGGTTGACAATAATTGGAACACATATGTATGCCCGAAATGCGGCAGTGATAAATGGTACAGCTTCAGCAATAACGGCGGACAAATTAAAAATATACAGTTTACTGTACATGATTTGCCGCCGGATATATGGGAAGACCTTAAAAAAACATGGGATGGGAAAGATACATACCCGCCGGAAATTGAAGATGAATTAGAAAAGTTGGATATCATTGTAGAAACAGATGTGCCTGACCCCGAAAACCCCGGCAAAAATAAGAAAGCCTCGAGTACCAGTATAGTACCTCCCCCCCCGAACCCTATGCACGTTATTCCCGATGACGATGATTTCGCAACCGTCATAATAGAAAAGACCGTAAACGGTAATGCTCCCGGTAATCTCAACGTTACGTTTGAAGTTGACTTGGATGCCGTAGATGGTCAAAATTATCATATACAAGCGCATCTTGACCAACACACTGACCATTTCGATGACTGGATTGATACATGGTCTGTTGAACCCGGTACATACGAAGTATCAGAAAAAGATATGCCCGATGGGTACGATTTTGGCGCGATATACATTGACGGCGGAGTTTATGACGGAATTACTCCGCACGAAGACGGTGACGTGGTAACATTCGCAGCTAACGTGACTTATTATATAACCGTTAACAACACAACTCAACCACCGGATTCACCACCGCCACCACCGCCGCCACCGCCGCCACCGCCAACACCCCCGCCGGGATACCCGCCCGAATCGACAGCGTCTCCGTCCGCGTCTCCCTCTGCGTCACCTTCTATATCTCCCTCGTCAGACCCAACAACAGACCCGACAACCTCACCGGGCGTTGATGACGAAGGCGGCGAAGATAACGGCAACCCTCCCGGTGACCCCGGTACAACGCCGGAAGAAGTGACACCCACAAATATAACAATTCCCGAAGATTTAACTCACGAAGACTTCCCCGACATCGACTTTACCCAGAGACAGCCAAATCCCGAAATTCCCGGCGGCACTAACCGCAGCGCACCCCCCGTGCCGACCTTACCGCAGAACAAGCTAGAACCTCGGTTCGACCCGGTTACGGAGCAGACGACTTTCATCGAGTTTGACGACTTTGACGTACCGCTCGGCGAGTGGAGTTGGAATGACGACGACGGAGAATGGATATTCGATGACTTCAACGAAGATGTTCCGCTTGGAGATTTACCGCAGACAGGCGGCAAAATGCTATATATTTCACTGACACTGGCATTGTTTGCCGGAAGCCTGTTACTGTTCGGCGTATACGCAAGATTACGTGTGATGAAATTGTAGGGGACGGTTCGCCCGTCCCACGCAAAAAACCCTCGCCGATTGGCGGGGGTTTTTCAATCTCCTGTCCGCAAAATTTAATCCAGTTTATATCTCGGTTGCGCTTTATAACTTGTGTGTAACGCCTTGTGCGCCTTTTCGCTGCCGGGTGCGTCAAAATACTCGTCATATAGCCGCTTGATAAACGGGTTTACGTGAGATTTACGCATATTTGACCGCTTGTCGGCAACATAGATTGCCTCGGCGCGTTCTTTGCGTAAGTCAACATTGTTGCGTACAGACGCGGGCTGTATTGGCTGTCCGCCGCCGTTGACGCACCCGCCCGGACACGCCATCATTTCGATGAAATCATATTCCTTCTCACCGCGCTTAATCATATCAAGCAGTTTCTTCACGTTGGCAAGCCCGGAAGCAGTCGCGCATCTGACGGTTTTGCCGCCAATGTCATATTCCGCCTCTTTAATGCCGCCTATCCCGCGTACCTCAAGGAAGTCAAGGCTCTTGGGCGACTGCCCTGTGGCAAGTTCGCAAACCGTTCTGAGCGCGGCCTCCATGACCCCTCCGGTCGTGCCGAATATAAGCCCGGCAGTGCTGGCGGTCTCGTTAAAGCTCTCCTCCGGCAACTCGTTGAACATAATTCCGGCGCGTGAAATCATACGCGCAAGCTCTCTTGTTGTCAGCGCGACATCCACATCGTCAAGACCGTCAACCGCCTGTTGGTTCTCCCTGTGAATCTCGAATTTCTTGGCGGTGCATGGCATTATGGAAACGGTCACGATGTCTTTGGGGTCGATGCCCTTGTCTTTGGCGTACATCGTCTTGGTGACAGCCCCGAACATCTGCTGCGGCGACTTGCAGGTGGACAGATTGGGGATGAAGTCGGGATAGAATTTTTCGCAGAACCGAATCCACGCCGGAGAGCAGGAGGTAATCATCGGCAGTCTCTCGCCTTTTTCAAGGCGTTTAAGGAACTCCGGTCCCTCCTCCATGATTGTAAGGTCGGCGGTGTGGTTAATGTCAAATACATTGTCGAAACCGAGCCTGTAAAGGGCGGCTACCATCTTACCCTCAACGTTCGTGCCGATGGGGTTGCCGAAGCATTCGCCCAAAGTCACGCGGATTGACGGCGCGACACCGACAACAACGTGTTTTGACGGGTCTCCGAGAGCTTTCCAGACTTTTTCCGTGTCGTCTTTTTCCGTTAACGCGCCCGTGGGGCAGGCAACCATGCACTGTCCGTCTGACACGCACGGCACTTCCGCCAGATTGCGGTCAAACGCGCAGGAGATGTGTGTCTCGTAGCCCCTGTCGTTCGGACCGATGACGGCGACTACTTGATTCTTCTTGCAAACCGCCACACAGCGGCGGCAGAGAATGCACTTCGAGTTATCGCGTACAAGGTGCATTTCAGACGCTTCAATCTCCGGGTCGGTCTTGTCCGTGCTGTAGCGAACGTGCTGAATCCCGAAATCCGCCGCCAACTTCTGAAGCTCGCAGTTCGTGTTGCGAAGGCAAGTCAGGCAGTCCATGCGGTGGTTGGAGAGTATAAGCTCAAGAGTAGCCTTGCGCGATTTAACGATGTTATCGGTGTTCGTAAACACCTCCATGCCCTCGCTGACCGGATAGGCGCAAGCGGCGACATTGTTTCTTGCGCCTTTAATCTCGACGACGCAAATACGGCACGCGCCTATTTCGTTAAGGTTTCTCATATAGCAAAGCGTGGGTATCTGAATACCCGCAAGACGAGCCGCCTCAAGGATAGTCGAGCCTTTCGGCGCGTCCACCTCTCTGCCGTTAATTTTAAGTTTAACTGTATCCAAAGCCATTCCCTCCTATTCCTTTATAATCGAGTTGAACTTGCATTTTTCCACGCAAGCGTTACATTTAATGCACTTCGCGGGGTCGATGACGTGTACTTCCTTGACCTTGCCCGTGATAGCGTTTACCGGGCAAACTCTGGTACAAGCCGTACAGCCTTTGCAGTTATCGAGAATCTTATATGTCAGCAGATTTTTGCATATGCCCGAAGGGCATTTTTTGTCCCTGACGTGAGCAACGTATTCCTCACGGAAATGCTTTATCGTGGACAGCACGGGGTTGGGCGCGCTGCCGCCCAACGCGCAGAGACTGTTCTGCTTGATATGTTCGCAGAGCTCCTCAAGCGTGTCTAAGTCTTCCATCGTGCCGTTGCCCTCGGTTATCTTTTCGAGCAGCTGATACATACGGCGCGTACCGATACGGCACGGTACGCACTTGCCGCACGATTCCTCAACGGTAAAATCAAGGAAGTATTTGGCAATGTCAACCATGCAGTTGTCTTCGTCCATGATGATAAGTCCGCCCGAACCCATCATCGAGCCTATGGAAGTAAGCGTTTCATAATCAATCGGAGTGTCGATGTGCGAAGCGGGTATGCAGCCGCCCGACGGACCGCCTGTCTGTGCCGCCTTAAACTTCTTCCCTCCGGGAATACCGCCGCCGATTACTTCGACTATGTCGCGTATGGTAGTACCCATCGGCACTTCGACAAGCCCCGTGTTGGTAATCTTGCCGCCCAACGCGAAGACCTTAGTACCTTTCGCGCCCTCCGTGCCGATTTTCGCCATAGCCTCCCAGCCGTTTTGGAGAATCCAAGGGATGTTGGCGTAAGTTTCGACATTGTTAAGCAATGTAGGCATACCGAATATGCCTTTTACGGCGGGGAACGGCGGACGCGGACGCGGTTCGCCGCGCCTGCCCTCGACCGATGAGATGAGGGCGGTCTCTTCGCCGCAGACAAACGCGCCCGCGCCGAGCCGTATCTCGATGTCAAAATTAAAGTCCGTACCGAAAATGCCTTTTCCAAGGAATCCGTATTCTTTAGCCTGTCCGATGGCAACTTCAAGTCTGTGAACGGCAATGGGATACTCCGCGCGTATATAAATAACGCCGTTTTCAGCTCCGATGCAATAGCCCGCTATTGCCATCGCCTCGAGTACACTGTGCGGGTCGCCCTCCAAAATCGAGCGATCCATAAACGCGCCGGGGTCACCCTCGTCCGCGTTACACGCGACATATTTTTCCTCGCCCTGCGCCTTTGCGGCAAACTCCCACTTTCTTCCGGTGGGGAAGCCCGCGCCTCCGCGCCCGCGCAGCCCGGATTTCTGGACTATTTCGATTATCTCTTCCGGCTTCTGCTCGGTGAGTGCCCGCGCTAGAGCGGCGTAGCCGTCATACGCGATATACTCGTCAATGTTCTCGGGGTTAATAATACCGCAGTTGCGAAGCGCGATACGGAGCTGTTTTTTATAAAAGCCCGTCTCGTTTATCGAACTGATATTATCTTTCTTAACCGTCTCATGGTAAAGTAAATCCCTGACGATACGCCCTTTTAAGATATGCTCCTCGACAATCCTTTTTACGTTGTCGGGAGTAACACGCGAATAGAATGAACCCTCGGGATATACGACTACAACGGGACCCAGTTCACACAGCCCGAAGCACCCGGTTTTTATGACCTTGACTTCCTTATCAAGACCGTTTGATTCAAGCTGCTTAACCAGCTCATCAAAAACCTCGTGAGATTTCGATGCCGTGCAGCCTGTACCCGCGCACACCAAAATGTGACTTCTGACAAACTCCATATATTTGAACCTCCTATTCGTTCGCGCCTATAGTATATTCCGTAACAATACGCCCATTGACTATATGCTCCGCGATAACTTTCTCCATTTTCTCCGGGTTCATATCCACGTATGTCACCTTTTCGCTCCCCGGAACATAAACCTCGACAATAGGTTCAAGGCGGCAAACGCCGATACATCCGGTCTGCGTGACAGCTACGTGTTCAAGACTGCGGCGTGATACCTGCTCGACAGCCGCCGCCAAAACGGGACGCGCTCCGGCGGCAATGCCGCAAGTCGCCATACCCACGACTATCCGCGTGTTGTCTGGACCGTCCTCTTTTCTAAGGTGCATCTGACCGCGCGTCTTTTCGCGGATAGCTTTAAGTTCTTCCAAGGATTTCAAGATATATTCCTCCCTTATAATATTATGTTAGCATTTGTAGGGGCGGTCATCGGCCGCCCGTGGTTTATATATGGCGCGCCGGGGTCGTCGCGCCCTACAGCGACAATTCATTTTCTGTCACATAATCGTTTATCCATGTCAAAACATCCGGTTCATTCAGCGGCACATCGCCGCCCAACACCTCGCGCAGCTCGTCCGTGTCAAGGGTATACTCTTTGTCATCACGCCCGCGCTTTATAACAAAGCGTATATCAGGCGCACCCTGTATCAGCGTTACGACCGTTCCGGCAAAATCCCCGAGCGGCACCATGTCGATGTGTTCCGTCTGAAACAACGCCGAAAGGCTTGTGCCAACGCCCAACTCACTGGAGAGTTCTAAGCTCCCGCCGGTCTGTTCCGCCGCCAGTTTTAGGAACGGCAGTCCCAGTCCGACACGCCTTGTCGTCCGCGATGTGGTAAACGGGTCGGTGACCTTCTCCGCCATTTCCGCGCTCATGCCGCGCCCGTTGTCTTTTACCTCAAATGTTAATGTGCCTAAACGCTCGACCAGATTGACATCAATGCGCGACGCATCCGCCGTTATGCTGTTCTGCACTATGTCCAGCACATAAAGACTTAGCTCTGTCATTATTTCATATACTGCTCTAAAATGCCGTCAACCTGATCTGCCTCAAGCCTGCCGTGAACATTGTCGCCGATGGTGATAACCGGAGCAAGCCCGCACGCGCCGATACAGCGCACGGCATCAACTGAGAACTTGCCGTCGGGAGTGACCTCTCCGGCCTTGCAGTTAAGTTTTTTCTCTATTCTTTCCAGAATATCTCCCGCACCCTTGACGTAACACGCCGTACCCATACAGACTGCGACAACGTGTTCCCCCTTTGGATTCAGCGAGAACTGTGAATAGAACGACACCACGCCGTAAACCTCGGATAATGACATATCCATAGATTCGGCAATGATAAGCTGCACTTCCTCGGGCAGATAGCCGTAAATCCCCTGCGCCTCTTGCAGGATAATCATTGTAGAGCCTTTGCCGTCCTTATGCTTTTCAATCACCTCACGCAGTTTCTTCTCTTGCTCGGGTGTGCCTTTGAAGGGTATCTTGGTTTTTTGATTGGGCATACCGCCTAAACCTCCTTTATTTAATTAAGAATTGAGAGTTGAGAATTGAGAGTTATTATGTTTTTATTTGCCGCCATAATTCTCAATTCTCAATTCTCCACTCTCAACTGTTCAATAACTGATTTTGCGCTCATTGTTTTAATTTCCAGTTCATTTTCCGCGTCACGCATGGATTCTAGGTTATGTGCGTCGGAGTTTGATATGCGTTTTAGCTCGTTCAATTCCGGATAGTCTTTTCCCCGATTGTAAACCTCATACGCGGCAAATCCCCAACTGTCGTCCCACATACCAAGGTTCGACATAACGGAAAACGATGAACGGTCGATATGCGCCGGGATCGCGACACCTCCGAAACTTTTCAAGAGCGGCGCGGTGTCATAGACGCTTATTGACGTGGCGGAGAGCAGCAACCTCTCCTCAACTCCGACAGGCTCGTCACCTTCGCCGAGTATAGTCTGTTCACCGAAGATATCCGCCCTGTTTTTTATGTCCGGCAATCTGGCGTACACATAGTCCGAAAACGCCGCCGCCGCGTCTAAATCAGGCAGCAGACACAAAATGTGCGCCTCTTCCGCTGTTGTAAGCTCCATCGCCGGAACGGCGAGTAATCCGTGTTCACGCGCCGCCGCAACTACTGCGGGGCAATGCCGGCAGGTGTTATGGTCGGCAACGGCTATAATTTGCAGACCGCAGAGAGCCGCCATACCCGCGATATTACCGGGGGTCATATCCGTGTCGCCGCAGGGAGAGAGGCACGAGTGAATATGCAAATCGTAAAAAGCTCTCATTTAAGAGAATCACCGATTTTCACGCATAGCTCAAACGCCGACAGTTTACTCGCAAGCAGCGGAAGCTCCTCCCTTATCGCGCGTTCCAAGAGAACCGCGTCGGGCTTAACGCCCTCCGCCAGAATGACGCATGATACATCGGTCAGTGACGCAACGGCCGCAACGTTGACGTTGGGCATAATCGTGACCCATGCTTCACCCTCTCCGGCGCGTCCCATGACCCAACTCAACAGGTCGCCGCAGTACCCGCCCGTGACTTCGCGTGACAGAGTATCCTCCGTCCCCGACAGCATATCACATCCCAGCGCGTTTATCAAGTCCTTAACTATCATAATTACACCTGCTTATTCTATTAAGTTTGTACAAAACGTAAAACACAGCATTAAACATAGAGGCTCTCCGTTAGAAAATATTTCATTATCCTGTATCAAAAAACTTGTTATCCTGTAATGAATATGGGATAATAAGCGTGGCAGGCAGAAGGTGAAGTCTAACTCTAAGGCTCTGCGGCATTGCAATAATAATGTTAATAAACGGACGTGATGGAATGATAGGAAAAAACGCTCAATTATCAAATCAAGCCGAGATATTGCACAAAATCCTCTGTGATAATAGACTTCTTTACCAAATCATCGAAGAAAGTCAGACCCTAAACTTACCTGAATACTATATCGGCGCCGGATGTATCGCACAAACTGTGTGGAACTACCAAAACGGTAATCCTCCGTTAAAAGGAATCAACGATATTGATTTCGTTTATTTTGATTGCGATTTATCATTGGAATCAGAAAATATGGTAATTCAGACAATTCAAAATAAGTTTTCAGATTGCCCACTCAAAATAGATGTGAAAAATCAAGCAAGGGTTCATCTGTGGTACGGAAATCACTTTGGATACGACATCGCACCTTATAACTCTATCGAATCCGCAATAAACACTTGGCCTACGACAGCGACATCTGTAGGTGTTAGGCTCATGAACAACCGGTTTCAAGTTTACGCTCCTTTTGGGCTGAACGACTTGTTTTCACAGATAGTCCGACCTAACAAAGCGAAGATTACGAAAGAAATCTATGATAAGAAAGTTCAAAAATGGATTCAAACTTGGCCTTCCCTAACAATCACATCTTGGTAAATATGATTCATTTTCTTTGTTTGCTCACAAATTGTATCCCCTTGTAGGGACGGGGTTGTTGTCAAGTCCGCAAATTTCTCCTGTAGGGGACACCCTTGGTCGTCCCGTTGGTAAAAAACGGCACATTATATATTTAACGCGGGCGGACGGGACGACCGCCCCTACGTAGGGCGCGGCATTCTTGACGCGCCGTCCGTTGTTCTCTGTTAACTGTTCTCTGTCCCCTGCCTTCTGAACGGCGGCGGCAAATAATCCGTGCCGTCCATGCTGTCTCTTGCGTTGAAGATGCAGTCCGATTCATCGGCATAACCCAATATAACGTCCTGAGCCAGCGCGTGACAGCCCGGCGTTCCGCACGAACCGCAGTCCAATCCCGGCAGTTTTAATGTCAGCATATCAATTTGTTTCAGCTTCTGTATAGCCTTTCCAAAATCCTCGTCAAGTATAGTAGACGGTATATGCTTAATGCGCTTCGTGCGCCAGAATCTGTGAACGTCATTTATATCCACGGGCGTGTTCGCCGTCTCAGACCCCGTGAACCTTACAATCCGCGAACGAGCCGCGAACGGGTTTTCCACCGTGAAACAGCCTCCAACACAGCCCGGCACACAGGCAGAAAGCTCTATGTAGTCTACCTCCGGCAGCTGCCCGTCCTCAATGGAATCCAAAAGTTTGATAACGTTGTCAAGCCCATCGCAGGCGATAGCGTTATATTTTTTAAGCGGCGCGGATTCGCCTCCGGCGACAGCCCATCCAACGCCCACAAGCCCGGATGTACGTAATTCCGGCAGATTATCTGACTTCTTCATAAGCGGCAGCAACCGCTTATAAACATCCGCCATTGATACGGCATAGTTAATAACGGGTTCATCCAGCCCGATAGGATTATGCGCCTCCGTCACCTTGGCGGGACAAGGCGTTACAAAGAAAACCCCGATGTCGCTGTCGGAAAGCCCCGTTCTGAGAACGGCGCGTTCACGCGCGATTTTCGCCGCAAGCTCAACAGGTGCGATATGCCGCGAGATATGCGGTATAAGGTTAGGAAATCTCTGCCTTATAAGCCTTACGACAGCGGGGCAGGCAGAAGATATTACGGGCTTTTCAAAGGCTCTTTCATAAAGCTCTCGCGCCGTCAAATCCGATATCATGTCGGCGGCGGCGGCAACCTCAAACACCTCGTCAAAACCCATGTCCAACAACGCCTGAAGAACAACATTTATGTTGTCAAGATTGTGGAATTGCCCATAGAGGGCGGGCGCGGGCAGCACAATCGTGTGCTTGAAATCATCCATTCTCTCAAGCGGATCAGCAACGGCTTTTTTTGCCCGTTGGGGGCAAGCCCTAACGCATTGCCCGCAGTCTATACACTTATTTTCCAATATTTTGGCATGACCGAACCGCACACGAATGGCTTCAACAGGACATTGCTTTACACAACGTGTGCAGCCTTTGCATTTTTCTTTGTCCAATCGCACCGAAATCGGCATATCAAACCCTCTGAAATCTCTTCTAAAAATTAACCGTCATAGTTACCGTTGTTCCAACGTTCAGCTCCGTTTTTATATCCATATCATCGCAATACTTTCTCATATTGGGAAGCCCCATGCCCGCGCCGAATCCCAGTTCGCGTATTTGGTTCGTGGCGGTCGAGAATCCTTCCGTCAGCGCGGAGGATATATCCGGGATGCCCGGACCGCGGTCGGCAAGAGTAATTTTTACGGCGGTTTCGTCCACTTCGACCGTGACAGTGCCTCCGTTCGCGTGGATTACCATGTTAATCTCGCCCTCATACATACAAATAGCCACCCGGCGTATGGTATCAGGAGGCAGCCCCAGTTTTTTAAGGGCGCGTTTAGTCTTTGACGAAGCCTCTCCGGCGGCTTGGAAATCATCGCCGTCTATGTTAAACTCTAATCTGAGAGCTTCCATTATGTATCACCCAATCCGGCGGCATACAGCTTCCCGCACGCTTGATACATAGTAAGCTCAGTCGCCATAAGCGCAAGCCCACGAGCCTCCGCAAGGTTAATGACAGATGCCTCCGGTGCTTTCCCTCGCACGAAAACAATGCAGCTCATGTCCATCATTTCGGCTGTCCGCACGACCTGCTGATTGTTAAGACCTGTCAAAAGTATGCTCTGGTTTTTAACGAACGCCAAAACATCGCTCATCAAATCAGAGCCGCAAGCCGAGTTAACCTCCTCGTCAAGCAGATCATCGTGGCAGAAAATCTTCGCGTCCAGAATGGTTTTAACGTCCGACAGTTTCATATAAATATCTCCTTAAAGATGAAAATTCGCGCATTATTACCCTGTATATTCTAACACAAAACCCGCCGGGGCGCAACCCCCGGCAGGCAATAATTATTGGTTCGTTTGTAACAAGAAAAATTAAACCTAATATGCGTCTGGTATATTGCATCAACTAATAATTATGATATAATGTTTATAGATAAAGCGAAATATAGGAGATAAATTATGCTCTACAAATACACTCTATCCGCACAGCGCGAGGATTTATATAACATTACCACACAAGTCCGTGAAGCCGTTGCCAATAGCGGTATAACGAGCGGTATAGCCGTGGTCTACTGCCCGCATACAACGGCGGGGATTACGATTAATGAAAACGCAGACCCGGATGTGATCCACGATTTGCTCATCGGGCTTAACAAGGCGTTTCCCGACCGTGCGGAGTTCCGGCATGGCGAGGGTAATAGTGCTGCTCATTTGAAAGCATCGGCGATGGGTTCGAGCGCAACGGTGATAATAGATGGCGGTAAACTGGTTTTGGGAACTTGGCAGGGAATTTACTTTTGCGAGTTCGACCCGCCGAGGAATCGAAAATTTTATGTGAAAATAATAGGAGCGTGACGAAATGTCCTGTGAAAACAACAAGTCCATGAAATGTCCGTGTACATACTCCTGCCCTCGCCGTGGGAAATGCTGCGAGTGCATAGCCTACCACCTAAAAGGCGGCGAGTTCCCGGCGTGCTTCTTTTCTAAAGAGGCGGAGGCATCTTATGATAGAAGTCTATCCCGCTTGATAAGGGATCGTGGGAAATAGATGCGTTTGTTTATCGCCGTCAACTTCAATAATGAAACCCGTTCGCGCTTGCTCGCCTTGCGTGATGAACTGCGCGGCAAATCACAGCGCGGCAACTTCTCCGCGCCGGAAAATCTGCACCTAACCCTCGCTTTTCTCGGCGAGTGTGACGATAAGCAAACCGCCGCCGTGAAATCTGTACTGGATACCGTCAGTTTTGAATTGTTCAACATAACGATTGATTGCGTTGGTCGCTTCAAACGTGACGGCGGCGATATATGGTGGGCAGGTCTGCATGGGAGCAAGCCGTTATTGGATTTACAGCGGGAGTTGACCGACAAGCTGAACGTTGCGGGATTTGCGCTCGAAAAACGTGAGTACAAACCGCATATCACGCTTGGGCGTGAAGTTGTGACAGATATAAAACCGTGGGTTATTGAGCCGTTTAATGAAACGATTGGCACGATTGACCTTATGAAATCGGAGCGGATTAACGGGAAGCTAACATATACTTCCATTTATAGGCGTGGGAAATGGCTAAGTCCGATTGTCGTTGAGCCATATAATCCGCAATGGGCGCGGGAGTTCGAGCGTATACGCGAGTATCTTGCGTCTAACCTCGGATATTTAGCTGTCGCCATTCATCATGTCGGCAGTACGTCTGTAACCGGGCTTGCCGCAAAACCGATAATTGACATCGACATTGAAATTGCGTTGTATGAAGTATTCCCGCAAGTCTGCGAAAAACTCGCTGTGGCAGGCTGGCGGCATGATGGGGATTACGGTATTGCAGAACGTGAAGCGTTCAATCCCATAAAGCAATTTGATTTTATGCGGCATCACCTTTACGTTTGCCCCTCAGACAGCGCGGAAATGATTAGGCACTTGAAATTTCGGAATTATCTGCGCGGCGATAAAGCAGCCGCAGATGAATACGGAAAGTTGAAACAGCAGCTTGCCGTGAAACATGGAAACGATATAGACGCTTATATAGACGGTAAATCGGAATTTATAAAGAGAATTATAGAAAATAAAAAGAAGTTGTGATTTAATGAACATCAGAAGCTATTCTGGTAGGGACACCGCTCACGAGCGGTGTCCCTACTTCACATAAATCACTGAAAATTCTGTTCGCAGTCTTTCCTCGACATATTGATTCTTCCCTTGTCGTCCTTCTCGATGAACTTAATCCATGTCATATCTCCGATATTAACCACATCTTCACACTTGGCAACACGCTCTTTAGCCAGCTTTGAGATATGCACCATACCCTCTTTGCCGGGCGCAAACTCAACAAACACACCAAATGTCATAATGCGCGTAACCTTGCCGTAGAACACATCGCCTATCTGCGGGTCAAGCACAATGGATTCTATTATTTTAAGTGCTTTAGAGCAGTTATCGCGGTTCGATGAAGATATAAACACGCGCCCATCGTCCTCGATGTCAATTTTCGCGCCCGTGTCGGCAACGATTTTCTGTATAACACTGCCGCCCTTGCCGATAACATCGCGTATCTTGTCAACATCAATCTGCGTCTGAATCATCTTCGGCGCGTAGGGGGAGACTTCATCGCGCGATTCGGGTATGCAGTCAAGCATAATTTCATCGAGTATCTTATATCTCGCGTCACGAGTTATGTCAAACGCGCTCTTGATAATTTCCGGAGTAAGCCCGTCAATCTTCAAGTCCATTTGAATCGCGGTAATACCCGTTTTCGTTCCGGCAACCTTAAAGTCCATGTCGCCGTAGAAGTCCTCAACGCCTTGAATATCTACAAATGTCTTCCAGTTGTCACCCTCTGTAATAAGCCCGCTTGAAATTCCGGCAACAGGAGCTTTTATCGGTACGCCCGCGTCCATAAGAGCAAGCGTTGAGCCGCAAATCGCGCCTTGTGATGTTGAACCGTTACTCGAAACAACCTCGCTTACCAGCCTTATGCAGTACGGGAAATCCTCCTCGTTCGGAATGACCGGTTCGAGCGCGCGTTCCGCCAACGCTCCGTGGCCTATCTCGCGGCGGCCGGGACCGCGCGAGGGGCGGGCTTCGCCGACCGAATACGGCGGGAAGTTATAGTGGTGCATAAAGCGTTTGCTCTCATCGTCATAAATGGTATCCAATTTTTGGTTATCGGAAATCATGCCCAGTGTCGCGGCGGTTAGTACCTGTGTCTGACCGCGCGTGAACAGTCCCGAACCGTGGACGCGCGGCAGTATGCCGACTTCTGCCGCCAACGGGCGTATATCGAGCATTCCGCGCCCGTCAACGCGTTTTCCGTCAAGCAGCCAAGCGCGGACGACGGCTTTTTGAAGTTTATAGACGACCTCGCCCCAATCCTGCTCCGCCGTGGGATATTTTTCGAGCAATCCCGGCATTATCTCAACGCGGAGTTCGTTCATACGCGCTTCGCGCACGTTCTTGTCGTCCGTGTCAAGGGCATGGCGGATTTTATCGAGTATAGAATCATTCAGCTCGTTAAACATATCATAGTTGAAGCCGCTCTTCGCGTATTCAAACTTGGGCTTGCCGATTTCGGCAACGATACCGTCAATGAACGCACAGAGTTTTTTAATCTCTTCGTGCGCGGTCATTATCGCCTCGTACATCTTGTCCTCAGGCACTTGGTTCGCGCCCGCCTCAATCATAACGACTTTGTCTTTAGAACCGGCAACGGTGAGGTTGAGGTCTGAAATTTCGCGTTCGGCGGCGGAGGGGTTTATAATCAGTTTGCCGTCCGTCATACCCACGTGTACGCCGGCAATCGGACCGTTCCACGGTATATCCGAAATAGATACGGCGATTGACGCGCCAATCATAGCCAGTATTTCCGGCGAATTATCGCTCTCGACCGACAGTATTGTCGCCATGACGGAGACATCGTTACGCATATCGCCGGGGAACAGGGGGCGCATGGGGCGGTCGATAAGCCTTGAGGCAAGTATGGCACGCTCAGAGGGACGACCCTCACGGCGCATGAACGAGCCGGGTATACGCCCAACGGCGTAAAGGCGTTCTTCAAAATCCACGGATAACGGGAAATAATCCAACCCGTCACGCGCTTTGCTTGACGCGGTGGCGGTCACCAGCACGACCGTGTCGCCGTACTTGAGTACGCACGAACCGTTTGCCAGTTCCGCAATCTTGCCTATCTCAACCGAAAGCTCACGCCCACCGAGTTGGATGGCATAGGTTTTGCTGTTAAAAACTCTTTTGTTCATTATATTATATTCCTACTTTCTAATACCCAGCTTGGCAATGATGGCACGGTAACGCTCGATATCCTTTTTAATAAGGTAATCCAAGAGCGAGCGGCGCGCGCCGACCATCTTCAGAAGACCTCTGCGCGAATGGTTGTCCTTTTTGTGGATTTTAAGATGCTCTGTCAATTGGTTGATTCTCTCTGTGAGAATCGCGATTTGGACTTCCGGCGAACCGGTGTCGGTTTCGTGGATGCGATTTCCTTCGATAATGTTCGTTTTTTGCTCTTTAAGCAACATAATAAATCACCTTTCTTATTTTTTCGCCTCACAGCAAAGTATGGGAACGGTGAGATCCCAAACCTAGCCGCGGGCACTTACCGGAACAGTATAACACATATAAAAGAGAATGACAATACTGAAAATAAATTTGTCGTGTACAGAAATTGCCGTGCAAATTGCCGTGGAAGTTAAAAATAAGGCTTGACAAGTGCTTTTGTATGTTGTAATATACTCGTGGCAAGTGATGGACGACACAAATGACCCGCTAGCTCAGTCGGCAGAGCACCTGCCTTTTAAGCAGGGTGTCCGCGGTTCGAATCCGCGGCGGGTCACCAAAGAAAACCCCGCAACTACAACGGTTGCGGGGTTTCGTATTGGTATAACACCAAAGGTAAAAACAGGAATTTTAGTTATTTTGGGGGTCAAAAATGAGTTTCTCGGGGTCAATTCGGGGGTCAGAAATTTATCTCTCTCTTTACCCCGTATGGTCATCCTCGTACATATTACCCTTGATGTCTACATACTGCTTGTTGGCAACCGTACCCTTCCTCAGTAAACACCAGTTCTTACCCGCAACGCCGCCGCCTTGAAACCTCATGTCAAAGAAGTGGCGACCGTCAGCCCAGTTCGGGTCGGTATATATCAGCTTGTTCTTGTACTCCGATATCTTGTTCTCCGGTGTCGTAAACTTCGTGTCCGGGTTCTTCTTGTCTGATGTAAGGTCTAGGAAATCATTCTGTGTCCCGTTCCTGTTCGTTACCTTCTGCGGCTTGACCGTACTCGGAGCATAGTAACGTGCCTGTGTCGGCGGTTCTACTTTCTCCGTATGCTTCCGTGTCTTAGCTTGTCCGCAGATACCTACATCACTTACTTGATTTACCTTAATCTTGGTAACAGCTTCGATGTAGAACCCGTAACCGCTTTTCATCTGATGTTCCTCTTTATCACGGTATAGGAACTTTAACGGGCCAACTTCCATTTTCGCTTGATAGTTGTATATATGATTG